>Mack_p1__coassemble_10962_pt1 | contig 2009 bp, 4 predicted proteins | sample Mack_p1__metabat2_high_PE_018 | metagenome-assembled genome bin Mack_p1 | reverse complement strand
TGGAACAGAGGTTATAGTAAATCCATTTAAAGTTAGAAATGGAGAGAAAGTAAGGGTTGTTGATTAAGATGAAAATGAAACTATGGTTTGCATATAAGTTGCTTATAGGAAATTGGAGAAGAGCTATATTTCCACTTTTAGGAGTAACAGGAGGAGTAGTAGCTTTGATAATGTCTTTATCATTAGGAGCAGGGGGAGAAAAGATAATTTCTAATGATCTTTCAGCTATGAGTGATAACAGAATAATGATAGGTGGAGCTAACATGGATATGAGAGATATGCAAATTATAGAGGGATATCCAATGGTAGAATATGCAGTATTTCCAGAGGCAAGAATAGAAACTGATGGAAATATATTCAAAGGTTATTCTCCAAAGGCTCTTGCAGTTTTAGGACTTAATCAATTAAATGATAGAGAAGTTATTTTAGATAAAAATCAATTTCCTGATAGTAAAAAGGGAGATAAAATAAGAGTATCTATTAATAATAGAGAATATGAGTTCATAATTAGAGATATTTATGAAGAGAAGAATCCTTTTGAACTTATGAAACAGGGAGATAGAATAATTATTTCTCAAAGTTATTATCAAAGACTCTTTGAAAGATATACATATAAGCAACTGATAGTGGCATTTGATAAAAATGAGGATGTTGAAGAGTATATACCATATATTTTAAAAAAGTTTAATCAAGATAGAGGAGGATTTGAAAGAGTAACTCTTTTAGAAACTCCTGAGGTATATAAAAGAATAGTAAAGATTCAAAAGTTGGTAAAAAATGTTTTAGGATTGTTATCATTTATATCTTTATGTATAGGTGGCTTTGGAATAATGAACCTAGTTGCTAGTGGAGTAAGAGCTAGAATAGGGCATATAGGAATAATGAGAGCAATAGGAACTCCTAAAAAAGATGTAGTAAGTATATTTTTAATAGAGGGAATAATAATTTCAATCATAGGATCAATTATTGGAATAATTTTAGGAAGTATGATTTCTATAATTTTAGGGAAATTGATAGCTATAAAACCAGAATTTAATATTTTTCAGATAGTTTGTGCTATGGGATTTTCAGTAATATTGGGAGTTGTTATGGGAATATATCCAGCAGCAAAGATTGGGAAGATAGATATAATACAAGCTTTAAGAGAAAATTAAAAATAATCTAGTAGAGAAAATAAGTGAAAGGGAAAATTTTATTAGGTACATTTATTTTAAGTTCATTAGCATTTGTTAATGGTATGGAAAATGCTGCTTCATCAGTTGCAATATCTTCTAATCAAGCTAGAACAGATAAAGGAATTTTCTATATAGCTAAAGATTTCTCTGAAATGGCTGCATTACCAGGATTACTCTTAGTGCACCAGCAGGACTTGTTCTAGGAGCAGGAGTAATGTTTAGAGGAGTTTCAGGAACATATAACAGTGTAGAACATGCAGATGGAGCTATGGGATTTGGATTTGGTTATGGAAATCCATATGAAACATTGGGAGGAGCTATCTCTTGATCTTTAGGAAGTATAAATCCAGATGATGGAGGAGCTTTCAACAGAGGAAATTTAAATGTTTCAGTGGGACATACATTTAAAGAATATGGATTTGGAGTTGCAGTAGGAATGTCAGAAAATAGTAGTTCAGCAATAACAAATACAGCAAATGGATCAACAGCAACAAATGCTGGAGTAGTTAATTCAAATAACAGTGTTACAATAATAACACCATATGGAAAATACTAAGATTTGATTTTAATTGTGAATGATTAAATAGAAAAGAGGAATTGTTATAGGCTATAATTATAGTTTATGCAGTTCCTTTTTTACTTTATAAAAAATCTTATAAATAAAATAATAAATGCTTAAAATGGTTTTCTATGGTAAAATTAAGTTTATAGAAATGGAATAAGAGTTAAATTATTATAGGAGTAAGCTTATGAAAGGAATAATATTAGCAGGAGGAAGTGGAACAAGACTTCATCCATTAACAATAAGCATATCAAAACAAATATTACCAATAT
>Mack_p1__coassemble_5357_pt1 | contig 3607 bp, 2 predicted proteins | sample Mack_p1__metabat2_high_PE_018 | metagenome-assembled genome bin Mack_p1 | reverse complement strand
CTATAATAATTGCTTAGACTGCTTAGTGCCTAGCAGCTTATAATATCAATTAAAACTATCTGGAGAACTTCCAATAACCAATACTATAAAATTTTTTTAAAATATTGACAAAAATTATTAATTAACAATTTATTTTTCTTATTACAGGAAAAATCTATTTCCTCTAAGAAAAAAATATTTTGATAACTTAAATAAAAGCTCCCATACAATGAGAGTTTTTATTTTACATTGCAAGTGTAAAAATTTAAGTATATTTATTAAAAAAAGAATAATTTTTAAAACTATATATAAAAAACGTGGGAGGGAAATTATGGAAAAAGCTTACAAATTTAAAGAGTATGGAGATCAATTAAGGTTTGACTATTGCCCTGTTTGTAAAAGTGAGGGAGATAACCCAGATTTTACTTTAAACAAAAAAACTGGGGATTTTTATTGTCACAGAGAGGGAAAAGGTGGAAAATTTCATCAATTAAGAGAGTACGATGAGGATTTTTACAACTTCGCCAAAACAATAATAAAAATTGGCAGTAAAAAGAAAACTACACCTAAAGTTAATCTTGATGAGGCAATGAGAAAGAGAGGAAGTTATTTTTTAAACAAAGAATGGATTGGGTATCTAAAGGGGAGGGGGATAGGTGAAAAATATCTTAAAAACCTATTTCGTCTTGGAAAAAACAAAAATATGATGATTCCTATTACAGATGGTAAAAAGGTTGTAGCAATAAAATATCGTGGATTAAACAAGGAGATGTCTTGTGAAGTTGGTAGCAGTGGAAACTATTTTATAAACTGGCAACACATTGTTAATAGGGATTATCTAATTATAGTTGAAGGGGAGATTGATCTTTTAAGTGCATTGGAAGTTGGTTTTGAAAATGTTGTTAGTTTACCTTTTGGGGCTCACAATGTAAGGGCTGTTAAAAATCAAAAAAAATGGATAGGGGAGTTTGAAAAGATAATAATTGCAGTTGATAATGATGAGGCAGGGGAGAAGTGTTATAGCAAGATTTTAGAGGAGTTAAAGGAGATTCACCACAAGCTGTACAGGGTATATATGGGAAAATATAAGGATTTTAACGAGATTTTAGTCAATGAAAGTGGAGAGAAGTTAAAAGAGGTTATTGAAAATTGTGTAAGATGTGATCAAGCTGAGGAGGAGATATTTTTTCAGGGGGAAAATGGGTATTTAATAAAGGATAGAGGGGAGATTATCCCACTTACTGACTTTTTATTGGAGATAAAGGGGTTTTCTGATGGATACATATTGGGAGTATCATACAATATGGGAAGTAGAAGGGAGTTTAGAGCTAAAAAAACAGAGCTTTTACTTCCAACTGGAATAGTTCAATATTTAGGTTACTATTTTGCCTCTCCAAATACAATAGCAAGTTTTTGGAGCTGGATTTTAAAGGAGAACGAAGATAAATTTATAGGTGAGATTGATCATTACGGAATAGTTGGGGACAATTATTATGATAAAGCCTCAAAAATCATCTGTGATAAAAACGATCTTGCAATTCAAAATATAGAGAATATCCCTGATTTAACTAAGAGCAATAAAATGTGGTTAAGAAAAAACCTAATATTTTTAAGAAAGGATATTAATCAAAGCTTGTTAGGGGTGTGTTGGGCATTGGGAAGAATCCACATTTCAGAGGGCTCATATCCAATTTTGGAGCTTGCAGGGACTACTTCAGCAGGAAAAACAGAGTATGCAGAGTTTATTGTGAGATTGCTTTTTGGAACAAAGGAGAACATTAAAAGCTTGGGAACACTTACACTTCACCAGATTAGAAGTATCTCAAGTTGCTCAAATATCACACCTTGGGTTATGGACGAGGTAAAGATAGTGGGACGGAACTTAAAGGAGAAAGCTGACTATTTTGCTAGTACTATAAGATCAATTTATGATAATAAAACTATAAACCAAGGAAACACCAAAAATAGATTATATGAGTTTAAACTTTGTACCCCTTTTATTATCTCTGGAGAAACTAAGATAAATGATGTGTCAATTAAAAATAGAGTTATTCCAGTTCAATTAAAAACTACAAATAAAGGTGATTATCAAGTATTTGAAAAGTTTAAATATACAGATATTTTAGAGAGGCTTGGAAAAGCAATTTTAAAACAAAGGTTAGAAAAAGGGGCAATAATCATACCTGAAAATAGAATTAGAGATGTTTTTCCAGATGTAATTGACGAGAGACAGTTACATAATATTAAGTGTGTATATATCGGATTTAGAGCACTTGATCAGATTGTGAAACTCGATAAAGAGGTGAAAGATAGCTTTGTAAAATTTCTATCTAAAGTGGCAAATGATGGGGCTAATCCTGTTAGGAACTTCCTAGCACTTTTAGGGTTGTTAGCAGAGTCTGATAAGGATTGTAGACTGTTTTATCAGGTGAAAGATGGAAAACATTACATATGGTTTAGCATGGTGTATAAGGGGATTTGTGAGGAGCATTTTCGGACTAATAGCACTCTAGAACTGCTTGACATGGACACTTTACGGCAACAATTAAAGGAAATACAGTTCATTATTCGTGAAAGAGTGTCTGTTCGTTTTCCGATAGATAGTTTTAGCAAAAAAACTCGAATTGTCTCAGCTACTGAAATACAGCCTATTAGTATCTTTGATTTTCAGATGAAAGAGTAAAAAGTGTAATCAGATGTAATCATTTGTAATCAAAGTGTAATCATAAAAATTCATATTTAAAATTAGAAATAATAGGATAAAACAAAAGTGTAATCAAAAATGGGAGTAAGGGGACATATATATATAGATAATTTATATATTTTATATGTATAGTAAAAAAGTCCCCCTATATAAGATAGGTCTGTGTAAATTTGATTACACTTTACCCTATTTTATATATATAACTATCTTAAATACATATAAATATATATATAAATAGTGATTACACTTAATTTTTAAAATATATATTAATAAATAGAAATAATGATAATTAATAAGTGTAATCAAAAGTTGGTTACATATTGATTACACTTGATTACACTTATAAGGTTAAAACTATCTATAAAACTATATAAAAATAAAAACGGAGGGAAAAAATATTGAAAAAAAAGTCTTTAGAACACTATTGTTTTAGTAAGATTGATGAGTTGTCAGAGAGAGAAAAGGAGCTTATTGAGATTTTTGTGGCTGATTTAGGGGAGTGGGCGACTGTAAAAGAGGTGTCAAAGTACTTAAAAATCCATAAAAACACCATATATAATATGGTTAATGATGAGATTCTTATATCTAGGAGGGTAAATCGTTCAATTAGGATATATAGCAAAAGTTTAATCTGTATTTTTGAGGAGTAAATTTCTAATCAATTACTTGATTAAACTATTTTTTATGTATCGTTAGGTTTAAAGCAAAGTTCCTTTGCATTTAACGATTATTAGTCAATTTAAGTTATCAACATTTCTTTTAAATATCAGGAGAATTATTTATTATTAAAATTTAGATTTTAAAGAAAAAAGCACGAAATTAATCGTGCTTTCAGGCTGTAGACAAAGAGAGGAGAAAATTATCTCCTTTCTTTGTTTATATAAAATTATTTCTTATAAATTTTCAAGAATTAAAATATCGTGT
>Mack_p1__coassemble_3568_pt1 | contig 5013 bp, 6 predicted proteins | sample Mack_p1__metabat2_high_PE_018 | metagenome-assembled genome bin Mack_p1 | reverse complement strand
ATTCTGTTAGATGTCAATATTTTAGTTGCTCTATCTCTGTTTTTAAATTGATATAATATCATAGAATAAAAAAGAGCCATTGAATCAAAAAAAATTACAATAGCTCAATATTTTAATTAAAATACTATTTATCTTTTCTATTTTTTCTCTCTCTTCTTTTCTCATCATAAAAAATTGCAATCCCTATAACTGCTAAAATAGTTTGAAGAATTACCAAGAAAGTAGATGGATAAAAGAATTTTTCTACTAAACCTATAATAATATTTATACATACAATTCCAATAACATAATTCATAATTTTACCCTCCCATTTTACATAAAATATCATATTTTTTTACAAAAAGCAAAGGTATTTTACATCTTATTTACATTATTAAAACAATATTCTATAATAATTTTGTTAATTCTAGGTAAATTTGAAATTAATATAAATTGAGGTATAATAGAATTATAAGTATATTAACAAAAAGGAGTAAAATATGGCACATCATCATGAAAAAGAAGAGATAATACTAAGTAACTTAATATATTTAATCGATATGGGAAGTTATGATGGACACACTACTTTAAATGTATACTCTTTAAATCTTAAAATTTCGGTTTTTTTAAATAATGTACAAAGTAATATGGCACAAGCAATCTTTTCTATTGAGCATCCAGAATTTGAAGAGGAGATAATAGAATCTGTTGCAGGAGCAGGGGAAACTATTAATAAAGCTCTTGAAAATATAGCTAATAATTTTTATGAATCTATATTAATTCCACTTTTAGCTGGACTTAACAATATTGAAAGTGAAAAGCTAGAGGTTTTACTTCAAAAAAAATTAAGATTATTTAAAAAATATGAAAGTGACATAATCTGTATTGGAAAAAAAGAGAGTATGCATACACATGAAAGCTCTCTATATGATATAGTAAAGGATAAAATTTCCCAATATTTAGGAACAAAAAAAGTATATATGATTAAAATTTTTGCTTCATTTAGTGTAAATAAATATATTTGTGAGGTGAGAATAAATGGAGTTATTATTCCAGAGCTTACAAAGCTTGTAGAAGATTATGCAAAAACTTGGGTAAATCTGGGAGGTTACTATGCTGAAAAACAATGTATATTTTTTATACAAGATGATAGTACATATGAAATATGTCCATATACTAGGAAGGAAGCTATTGAAAATGCTCTAAAATTTATAGAGCTTTTTGAATCTGGAAAAGAGTATGATGCTATTTATTCAGATATGGAAAACATAGGTAAAACTAAGGATTTATCTACTGAACTTTTCTTTTTGATTCCAGAAATATACTGTGAAGTTATAATAAATAATGTAAAATATAATGATCTTATACTAATTATGAAAGATAATAATGATAGTGAGCTTATACATACTACCCAAATGAGAGTCTATAATTATATCAAAGAAGCTATCTACACTCATTTAGATAAAAATCATCCATCAGATGAAAAGATTTTTAATGTAATATCATTAAGTGCAAGATATCTTTCTATCCACAATGCTTTAATAGATGGAAAAAGTGAATTTGAAGAGTTAAAAAATATTTATTTAACTCTTCCAGTTGATAAAAATTACAAATTATTTTAAAAATTACAAAATTTTATCAGAAATTTAATTAAATTATTGACTAAATATAGGGTATATTGTTAAAATATAGGTAGGATTATTCTACAATATTGTAGAAACATATAAAAGGAGTAGAAAATGGAAGTTATTTATCAAAAAAGAGAGAAAATAAGAAATGAAAATAGAACTTTTAGATTTCTTGTTGATATAAGAGAGTTTAATAAACTTGAAATTTCTCAATACTTAAATATAAGTATTCCTACTGTTACTAAAATAGTTGATAAATTTTTAAAAGATAAATTAATTTTAGAAATAGGAACAGAACAAGGAAAATTAGGAAGAAAAGCAACAAGGTATAGATTTAATCCTGATGCTTATTTCTCAATAGGTATCAAAATTGAAAAGGATTATCTAGCTATGGTGCTTACTAATTTAGATGGAACTATTTTAAAAAGAGTGACAGTTCATGAGGAATTTGTAAATGAAGAAAACTTTGTTTTTCTTATAATCAACGAGTTGAAAAAGTTCTTATGGGAGTTTGACAAAAAATCATCATTAAAAGGTATAGGAATTGTTCTTCCTGGTATAGTTGACTCTGCAAACGATAAGATTAAAATAGGAGGTAACTTTACTTTATCTCCTGAAAGTTTAAGAGAGATTGAGGAGGAATTTGATCTTCCTATCTATTTAGAAAATGAAGCAAATGCTGGAGCTATTGGAGAATATCTAATGAATAGCCATGAACTATCAGATGTAAAAAATATGATCTTCCTATCTATAGATACAGAAATTGGTTCTGGAATTATTATAGATAAGGTATTATATAGAGGTGGCAATGGAAATAAAGCTGGTGAAATTGGACATATCACAGTAATTCCAAATGGTAGAGAGTGTACTTGTGGTTTTAGAGGTTGCTTAGATCAATACTGCTCAAACCTTGCATTAGTAAGAGAATTTAAAGAGAAGTTTAAATATAACTTTGAAGAGTATGATGAGATTTTCCAAAGTGATTATATTGATACACCAGAAGGAAAAGATATTATTAAAGAATATGTTAAAAATCTAGCAACAGGAATTTTACCTGCTTTGCTACTTTTAAATCCTGAAAAAATAGTTATTGGTGGTAAAATTTGTAATTATAAAGAGTACTTTGAGGAACCTTTAAAAGAGATACTATTTAAAAATAATAGTTTCTACGATAATTCTGATATATTAGAATTTTCAACTTTAGCAGATACAGCTTCTCTATTAGGAGCAGCTTTTTTACCTCTTAGTGATCTTTATAGAGTAGAAAAATAGGTTAAAATTAAAACAAGTATAATTAAGTTTATACTTGTTTTTTTATTTAAACTTCCTATTTTAATTTTTCAACTAATTCTTTTATCTTTGAATCTATAATCTCTATAACTTTTATAAATTCCTCATCAGATTTTCCACTAGGATCATCTAATCCCCAATCTTCCCTATGTTCACAAGGAAGAAATGGACAATTTACATTACATCCCATAGTTATTACTATATCTACATCTGGAATTTCTGATAAAAGTTTCGATTTTTGAGTTTCTTCCATATCAATTCCATATATTTTTTTCATAATTCTCACTGCATCTTGATTTATTTGTGGTTTAGTTTCTGTTCCTGCACTATAACTTTCAAAAACTCCCTTTCCATAATATTTTCCTAAAGCTTCAGCTATCTGACTTCTACAAGAGTTGTGGACACATATAAAAGCTACTTTTTTCATTTTTTTTCTCCTTTGTTATATTATAAAATGTTGAAAACTGTTGAATATATATCCTACAATAATTATTCCAATAATACAAATGAAAATAAATATTTTTAGTAATTTTGGTTTTACTGCTTTTCTAAGCATTATTAAAGATGGTAAAGATAAAGTTGTTACAGCCATCATAAATGCTAGAATACTTCCTAAATTAGCCCCTTTAAATAACAGTGCTTCTGCCACTGGAATAGTTCCAAATATATCAGCGTATATTGGAACTCCTAGCACTGTAGCAAGGATAACACCAAATGGATTTTTACTTCCTAATATATTTATTATCCATTTTTCAGGGATCCAGTTATGAATAAATGCCCCTATTCCAACTCCTATTAAAATATAAGGAAAAACTTTTTTAAAAGTTTCTAACATCTGATTTTTAGCATATAAAGCTCTATCTTTTACACTTAATTGAGGAAGATCTAAATCTATACTTCCTTTTCCTTTAGAATTAAGTATAAAATCTTCTAACTCGTTTTCTAAATTTAGCTTCTCTATTATCATACCACCAATTACAGCTATTACCAATCCAAGTATAACATACAATATAGCAACTTTTGTTCCAAAAATTCCCATTAGTAATAAAAGAGAGCCTAAATCTACCATAGGAGATGATATTAAAAAGGAAAATGTTACACCTAAGGGCAACCCTGCACTAGTGAAACCTATAAATAATGGAATTGATGAGCAAGAGCAAAAGGGAGTTACTGTTCCCAATAATGCCCCTATTATATTGGCACTTATTCCATGAAAATTACCTAATATTTTTTTACTTTTTTCAGGTGGGAAATAACTTTGAATATAACTTATAAAAAATATCAAAGTACACAGTAAGATTGTTATTTTTATAACATCATAAAAGAAAAATTGAACTCCTGTAAAACTTTTGCTTGTTTCATCCATTCCAAGCTTTATTAAAATATCTCCTACCAGTGAATTTAGCCATTTCATTCCTAAAATTTGATTTTGTATAAAATCCATAATCTTTCTCCTTTATATTGATAAGTATCAATCTATTATTTTTAATAAAAACTCCTAATAGGAGCTTTTACATATTTTATAATTTTTCTATAATTTTTTTTATTTCATCTTTACTTAAAACTTTACCATATGAAACTATTTTTCCATTAATCCATAATCCAGGTGTAGACATTATTCCATATTTAGCTATCTCTGCAAAATCTGTTATATGATTAAGTTCACTTTTGATCCCTAATTCATTAAGAGCTTCTAATGTATGTTTTTCTAAAGTGTTACAATTTTTACATCCTGAACCTAAAATTCTTATTTCCATTATATTTTTTGTTGAAGAATTACATTCTCCTCCACAAGAGCAACTAGTATTCTTTGCCTCTTCTCCACAACAACTCTCTTTACTTCCAAATAGTTTATCAAATATTACCATTTTTTCCTCCTTGTTATATCTATACATTTACATTTATCAATGTATTATTTAAAAAAATTAAATCATATTATCAATGATTATTTTTATCTCTGTTAATTTCTCTTTATTTAGTGAATAATGAATCCATTTTCCACATTTTCTACTTTTAACTATTTCTAAATCACAAAGTATTTTCATATGATGTGATAAAGTAGATTGTTCAATATCTAATTGCTCAAGAAGTTTACAGGCACACTCTTCTCCATTTT
>Mack_p1__coassemble_3300_pt1 | contig 5331 bp, 4 predicted proteins | sample Mack_p1__metabat2_high_PE_018 | metagenome-assembled genome bin Mack_p1 | reverse complement strand
AAAATAGAGGAGCTTTAGCGACTACTATTTTTGAGATGCAGGAGTGGAACTCCTGCGATACCTATAGGGAATGAGCCATAGGGATTCTTTATTCACTGACATGGAAGCAACTTGATGTTTAAAAGAAATAGAGATAATTAAAATTGGCTAATAATCGCTAAATGCAAAGGAACTTTGCTCTAAATCTAACGATATTAGATACTTTAGAAAATGCAATAGCCACTTTTTATTTGCTTTTTTATAAGACTTCTTGATTATTAGAGAGACAAAATCAATATAGTATTGTTAAAAATTAAAAAAAACTTGATATAAGAAAATTTTTTTGATAAAGTAATTTTAGTGAAATATTTACCTGAAAAATATCTAAATTTTAAAATTATTATTGACTTAATTGCTATAGTATATTACTATGTTATAGTATAATTTTTATAACTTTTTGGTTTGATATAAAACTATTTTGAGGTGATAAAATGGAAAGAAAAAATAATTTAAAAGAAATTGTAGAGTTTAATAAAGAGTTTGTAGAGTCAAAGGAATATGAAAAATATAAAACAACAAAATATCCAGAAAAAAGTATGGTTATAGTTTCATGTATGGATACTAGATTAACAGAGCTTTTACCTAAAGCTATGAATTTAAAAAATGGTGATGCTAAAATTATAAAAAATGCTGGTGGATTAGTTGTTCATCCTTTTGGAAGTGCTATGAGAAGTATTCTTATATGCGTCTATGAATTTGATGTAAAAGAGGTTTTCATAGTTGGACATTATGATTGTGGAGTAAGTACCCTTGATATTAATAGAATTATTAGAGAGATGAAGGAAAAGGGGATTGAGGAGAAAACTTTAAATACACTTTTAAATTCAGGTATAGATATAAAAACTTGGATGCACGGGTTTGATTGTATTGAAGAATCTGTGGAAAAAACAGTGGCAACAGTAAAAAATCACCCACTTTTACCAGCAGATGTAGCTGTTCATGGTTTGATTATGAATCCAGAAACTGGAAAGATAGATGTTGTAATAGATGGATTTGAGAAGTTAAAAGAAAATAATTTATAATAATGGAGGTCTTTAAAAAATGTTAAAACTGTTTTTTAAAGGAATGGTAATTGGAGTGGCTAATATTATGCCGGGAGTTTCAGGAGGTACATTAGCTGTTATTATGGGAGTTTATGATAAACTTACAGAGGCTATAGGAAACTTCTTAATTGTTCCTTTAAAGAAAAAAATTGAATATGCAAAGTTTTTAGGAGTAATAGGGATAGGTGCTGCAATAGGAATAGGGCTTTTTGCGAAAATAATAGAGTTTTGTTTTACTAATTACCCTAAGTCAACAGCAGGATTTTTTAGTTTACTAATCATTCCTTCAATTCCTTATATAATTAAAGGAGAAGATAAAAAGGATAATAAAAATAGATTGTTCTTTTTATTAGGGGCAATTTTTACATTGACATTTGTTTTTCTTGACTACTTCTTTGGTGGAGATAGTGGAGGACAACAACTTGTAAGAGCTGTAACAGCAGGGTATTGTATAAAGCTTTTTATCTGTGGTTCTCTTGCTGCTGGAGCTATGATAATTCCCGGAATTTCTGGCTCTCTACTGCTTTTAATGATAGGGGAGTACTATAATATTCTCGGATTTATAAGTGGATTCTTTGATGGACTTGTTCATATTAGAGAGTATTCATCTTTAATTGAAGTAATAAATAATTTATATATTTTTCCACTTGCTATTTTTGGGCTTGGAGTTATTGCAGGGTTAGTAGTAGTGGCTAAAATTATAAATATGCTACTTTCATCAAAATATAGAAGTGTAACACTTTTCTTTATAGCTGGAATTATAGTTGTATCTATATTACAAATATGGGTAAATATTTATAAATAGAAAAAAGACAGGTACTCTTTGCTTGTCTTTTCTGTTTTTTTGAAATATAATTTATTAAAATAGGTTTTAATATAATGAGGTGAAAAGATGATTAGATATGGAGCAGAGAAAGATTACAATTTAGCAAGAGAGATATGGTTAGAAAATTTTACAGACAGTGTAGATGAGGTAGATTTTTATTTTAAAAATATATATAAAAAAGAAAATTTTTTAATATTGGAAGAAGATAGTCAGATAAAAGGATCTTTACATGAAAACCCATATAATATAAACTTTAATAATAATCTTTTACCCTCTTTCTATATAGTTGCAGTAGCTGTATCTCCAGAATATAGAGGAAAAGGGTATATGAAAAAACTACTGAATTTTAGTTTGAATAATGCTTTTTCTAAAGGGATAGATATAGTTTTTTTAAGTCCAATTAATACTGAAATATATAGTAATTTTGGTTTTGGATATATTAGTGGTTTAGAACACTATAAAATTAAGCTGGAAGATATACCTTTTAGTACCATTAGTAAAGATATTGAGATAAAAAAGGTTAAAGAAAATGATTTTAATAGTATGATACAGCTGTATAATAGAAAAATGAAAGATAATAAAATATATTTACAGAGAGATAAAAGCTATTTTTCTAGAATAAAAGCTGAGATTGAAAGTGATAATGGAAAGATATATACTTTTTATAAGGAGAAGAGGATAGTAGGATATTTAATGTGTTATTTTAAAGAGGAAGAGATATCTATTAGAGAATTTTTCTATTCTGATATTGAAACAACTAAAACTATGTTGGCATTTTTAAAAACTTTTAAAGAGTACTATTCAGATCTTGAAGTTACTACACCTCAAGGAAGTAATTTTAATTTTCTTTTTCCCAATCAATTAAAAGTAGAAAAAAGTGAGAATCCATATATTTTGGCTAGAATTTTAAATGTAAAAAATATTTTTTCATATTTGAATATAAAGGATATCAATTTTAAAATTAAAGTAAATGATAGTATAATCAGTGAAAATAATGGTGTTTTTTCAATAGATAGAAGTGGAAATATAGAAAAATTAGAGAGTGAAGATAAATGGAATATAGATATTGATATAAGAGATTTGGCAACTCTTTTATCTGGGTATATGAGTATAGATGAACTATTAGAATTAGAAAAAATTAGAATAGATAATATTGATTTAAAAATTTTGAGAACTATATTTAAGAAAGAAAAAAACTATATTCAAGAGTTTCAATAATCAAGAAGTTTGATGAAAGGACTATGATTGTTGAGACGCAGAAGTTTTTGTGATTCATAACAAATTATCAAAAAAACAAAAAAGCTGACCTTCAGACTATGGCAGCTTTTTTGTTAGTTAAGTTAAATTTAAAATACTTTTCGAAAGGATTCTTTATGCTCTAATTATATAATAACTTATAAGAAAAGTCAAGAATTAATTTCTTACTTTTTTAGTAAATTTTATTTTCCTAGTAAAAGTTCTCTATATTCCTTAGCTGTCAACTTCTCTTTAGGAAGATTCTTTGTACTTAATTTTAAATTTAAACTTTCACCAAAATTACTATTTAATGAATTGATGTGTGTAAATGCTATAGCTAGAGCGTCAGCAGCATCATCTGGTTTTGGTATCTCTTTCATTCCTAAAAATTTTTGTACCATTAACTGAACCTGTTTCTTTTCAGCTTTTCCATAACCTGTAATCCCTATTTTTACTTGAAGAGGGGTATAACCTTGTATTTTAACTTTATTTTGTTGCCCACATAATAAAATTACCCCTCTAGCTTGTCCAACAGATATAACAGTTTTATTATTTTTAAAATAAAACAGCTCTTCAACTGCCATATGTTCTGGAGAGTATTTTTTTATAAGCTCTGTTAGTTGTTCGTATATTTCACAAAGTCTTTGCTCCATTGGTAAATCTTTATCTGTATATATACAACCATAGTCTACAACATTGTATTTTCCTTTTTCGAAATCAATTACTCCATAACCTACAATAGCTGTTCCCGGGTCAATTCCAAGTACTCTCATTTTATCACTTCTCTCTATTTTTTATCTATTTAATCATAACATTTTTATTTGATTATTTCTAGATTAAAATATAATATTTAGAATTTACATAGAAAGAATGGGCTTTATCACTTTTCTCATATAATTTCTTTTCCTTTTTATATATAAGCATATCTTCTAACTCTAATCCCTGCTCTTTTCCAATCTCCTTTATGGCATTATTGAAAGTTTCAACTTTTGTTTTAAATGTTGCTAAATTCTTTCTAAATCTATTTTGTCTATTCTCTTCACTTTCTCCAACTTTATACTTAGCAAGTTTTTTAAACAAAACATCTTTTCCCAAACTGTCTTTAGGTGAACTTAATATTTCACGAATTAGATCAGCACCTTTATTATTTAAAAACTTTAATCTTTTATCACTATTAATATCTATTTTTAAATTGTATTTTTCAATATAAATCTCATTATTTTTAAAATAAAACTCTCCATTTAAGTTTTCTTTTAAAGAGATTGCAGGAGTCATAGCCTCTAAATTTTCTTTTATATTCATTTCAATGATATCTCTTATTTTTCCATTTTCTCTCATAAAATTTTTTTCTAACTCTTTATCATTAATATCTATTTCACTTAAAATATTCTTTTTAATATCGTTTATAAATTTAGTATAGTAATAATTTTCCTCTGAATTATCTTTTACTTTTCCTTTAAAATATTCAAGTACAAAATAGAAATATATCTCTTTTTTATATTCATTTAGGAAATAAGCATCATCTTCTATTTCATCTAAAGATATTTGGAAAGTTTTTAAGAAGCTATCTAACCAAGGATAATTTACTATTTCTTCTCCCTCTTCATTTAATATAATTACCTTTAAAAGTTCTACTAAAAACTTTTTAACTTGTAATTTAAACTCTCTTTTATACTCTTTTCTTTCACATAAACTAATAAAGAATTCTTCAACTCTTTTATAGAAAACAGTGTAATCAAGATTTATCATCACTTCAAAAGAGAAGAGTTTAGCTAAATTATTATAGAAAAATTGCATTTCTTCATTATTTAATCTATTATAGAAACTTTCAACCCCTTCAAAGTTATATTTTTCCAAAAGATCATTGATTTCAACATAAAATCTCATATTTTCTCTTCTTGGCTCAATCATTATATTTAATTTTGAATTAAAGGGAATATTTTTTAGTCCATTTTCTTTGTACTTTTTAACTTGAATTTCCTGCCAATTTATAGCTTTTATCTCATTTTCAACTGCCAATTTATATAGACATATAGTTATTATTTTCATTCCTAAAGTTATATCTATAATACAATTATTTTTATCTAATTTTAGTTTTTTTAAAGTTTCATTTATACTATTTTGAATTGAAAGAAATGTATAATCAGTTACTAAAACTCCAACGATATTAATCTCACTATAATTTTC
>Mack_p1__coassemble_2277_pt1 | contig 7316 bp, 5 predicted proteins | sample Mack_p1__metabat2_high_PE_018 | metagenome-assembled genome bin Mack_p1 | reverse complement strand
TTATATATGATACTCCTATTTTTAAAACCTCTGGATCTTTGGTAAAAATTCCAATAATTCTTTCAGCATTAAAAAATGTAATGATTGAGAAAATTACAGCTAAGACAAATCCAGAGATTACCATTTTTCCTAAAATACGTCTAATCATATCAAAATTTCTTTTACCATAATATTGAGCAACAAAAACCCCCATACCACTACAAAGCCCAAATAGAAAAAGATCAAGTATTCTATACACACTATTGGCAAAACCAACAGCAGCAATGTAATCTGTTCCTAGTCTTCCTATCATTAGATTATCTATAAAGTTTAATGAGGATGATATAAGTTGTTGAACCATTAAAGGTACACCTATTGTAAGAAAACTTTTATAAAATTCAGATAGATCTATTTTTTTCTTTTCCATAAAATTCCCCCAAATAAAGATTAATTTCTAAAATATTTTACCAATAAAACTTAGAAAAAACAATACAAGGAATTAAAATAAAAAAACTATTGACATAGTTGAAAAAATATCATAATATATATTTGTAAAAAATAGCACTCATCTAATAAGAGTGCTAATAAATTGTTGGAGGGATATAGATGAACATTAAGCCAATAGGAGAAAGAGTTTTGATAAAACTTGTAAAAATGGAAGAGAAAACAGCAAGTGGAATTATTCTTCCAGGAGCAGGAGATAAAGAAAAACCTAATTTTGGAGAGATTATAGCTCTAGGAAAAGGTGAAAAATTAGAAGGATTAAATGTAGGGGATAAAGTAGTTTATGCAAAATTTGCAGGAACTGAGATAAAAGATGGAGATGAAAAATATCTTATTCTAAATATAGATGATGTTTTGGCAGTAGTTGAAAAATAGGAGGAGACTAAGATGGCAAAAATATTAAAATTTGATGAGGAAGCAAGAAAAAAACTTGAAATAGGTGTAAATACATTAGCAGATGCAGTAAAAGTAACATTAGGACCAAGAGGAAGAAATGTAGTTCTTGAAAAAAGTTATGGTTCACCTCTTATTACAAATGATGGAGTTTCTATTGCTAAAGAGATAGAGCTTGATGATCCATTTGAAAATATGGGAGCTCAACTTGTTAAAGAGGTAGCAACTAAATCAAATGATGTTGCAGGAGATGGAACAACAACTGCTACTATTTTAGCTCAAGCAATAGTAAAAGAGGGGCTTAAAATGGTAAGTGCTGGGGCTAATCCAATGTTCTTAAAAAAAGGTATAGAAAAAGCAACTAAAGAAGTTATAAAACACTTAAAAGATAGAGCTAAAAAGATTCAATCTAATGATGAGATAGCTCAAGTTGCTTCTGTATCAGCAGGAGATGAAGAGATTGGTAAATTAATAGCTCAAGCTATGGAAAAAGTTGGAGAAACAGGTGTAATAACTGTTGAGGAAGCAAAATCTCTTGAAACTACATTGGAAGTTGTAGAGGGAATGCAATTTGACAAAGGTTATGTATCTCCATATATGGTAACAGATACTGAAAGAATGTATGCTGAATTAGATAATCCATATATCTTAATAACTGATAAAAAAATCTCAAATATGAAGGATATTTTACCAATATTAGAAGAAACTGTTCAAGCTGGTAGACCAGTATTAATCATAGCTGATGAGCTTGAAGGAGAAGCTTTAACTACATTGGTAATCAACAAATTAAGAGGAACATTGAATGTAGTTGCTGTTAAAGCTCCAGCATTTGGAGATAGAAGAAAAGCTATGTTAGAAGATATAGCAATCCTAACAGGTGGAGAAGTAATTTCTGATGAAAAAGGAATGAAACTTGAAGAAACTTCAATTATGCAACTAGGTAGAGCTAAAAAAGTAAAAGTAACTAAAGATACAACTGTGATTGTTGATGGAATGGGAGCTTCTGAAGATATAAAATCAAGAACAGCTTCTATTAAAAATCAAATAGAACTTACAACTTCAGATTATGATAGAGAAAAATTACAAGAAAGACTTGCAAAACTATCTGGAGGAGTAGCAGTAATTAAAGTTGGAGCAGCTACTGAAACTGAGATGAAAGATAAAAAACTTAGAATAGAAGATGCTTTAAATGCTACAAGAGCAGCAGTTGAAGAGGGAATAGTGCCTGGTGGAGGAACTGTTCTACTTGAGATTGTAAAAGAGATGGAAGATTACAAGCTTGAAGGAGAAGAGGGAATAGGAGTTGAGATTGTAAAAAAAGCTCTTATGGCACCACTTAGACAGATAGCTGAAAATGCTGGAGTAGATGGAGCAGTAGTTGTAGAGAAAGTAAGAAATATGGAAAAAGGATATGGATTTAATGCTGCAACAGAAAAATATGTAAATATGATGGCAGAAGGAATAATTGACCCAGCTAAAGTAACTAGATCAGCTATTCAAAATGCTGCATCAGTATCAGCATTGATTCTTACTACTGAAGTATTAGTTGCAACTAAGAAAGAACCTAAAGCACCAGAAATGGGAAACCCTGGAATGATGCCAGGAATGATGTAAAAATTTGTTAAAAATAAAAATTAATATAAAATGATCAACGAATAACTAAAAACTAAAACTATTTTGTATGAGAAACTGGTTTCTATATGGAGCCAGTTTTTTTCTTTTAAATTATAATATAAAAATACTACAGCTATATAATTATTTATACAACTGTAGTACAATTTTGAGGAGTTTCTAGCTAGAGTAATTCTAGCTGGAAAAGCTTTATTTAACTAAATTTATAAAGAATGTAATAATAGCAGCATTAAAGAAATCAATAAATAATCCTCCAACAATAGGAATTACAAAGAATGCCTTAGGAGATGGAAGATATTTTTCTGTAAGAGCTTCCATATTAGCAAGAGCTTTAGGAGTAGTTCCAAAACCACATCCACAGTGTCCACCAGTCATAACAGCAGCATCATAATCTCTTCCAGTAAGATTAAATGTAACGAAATAAGCAAATACTCCCATAAGAACAGTTTGTCCGAGAAGCATTAATATCAATGGTAGAGCTAACTCTTTTAATTCCCATAATCTAAAGCTCATAAGAGTCATAGAAAGGAACATTGCTAGAGTAAAACTTCCAATTATAGATATAATATCAAGGTCTATCTCAAATTTTCCAGTGTAATCAGAAAGGTTTCTCATAATAGAAGCAGCAAACATAGCTCCTATATATGGGGGAAGAACCATTCCTAAACTACTTAAAAAGTTAGAAATTAAACTTCCTATTCCCATAGCAATAACAACTTGAAATCCAGAAGGAAGAATTCTTTTAGCATTTAACATTTCAACCTTTGCTCCAGTAGATTCAAATAAGTCATTTTCATTTTTCTTGTTTAATAAGTTATATTTATTAATAAGTCTTTTACAGATAGGTCCAGCTATAATACTACCAGCAATAAGAGCATATGTAGCAGTAGCCATAGCAACCATTGTAGCTCCCTCAGCTTGTCCAGCACCAACAGCTTCTATGATAGGTCCAAAAGCTCCAGCAGTTCCAGGTCCACCAGTTGTTGCAAGAGAACCAGTAGCAAGTCCTATTAATAAGTTAATATGTAAGAATTTAGCCATAGCAACACCAAATACATTTTGTAAAATAGCTAGTGCAACAGCAGCAATTAAAAACATAAGAACAGGTAATCCAGCTTTTTTTAATAATTTAATACTTGCTGAAAAACCAACAGTGGTAAAGAAAGCAATCATAAATACATCTCTCAAATTATCCTCAAAAACAAAAGAGAGTATTCCAGTTTCATGCCCTATAAGAGTTAAAATTGAAAATAGAGTTCCACCAGTAACAGCATCTGGTATGCAGTTTTCTTTTAAAAATTTAAAAGTATTATTTATAGTCTTCCCTAAATAAAGAACTATAACTGCCAATGCCATTGTTTGGATAGTTGTAAGATTTAATACCATAATTTAAGTCCTCCTTTAAAAACGTATTAATTTCATTTTTATATATTAATTATATTGATAGTATATATTTATTATTATGCAAGAATAAATATATCACATTTTATATGTATAATTCAAATATATAAAATATATTTTTATAAATTTTTATATATTTTAATGTAAATAATGTAAAATAACAAAACAAATATACTTTGTTACAAAACGAATAATTCTAACTTGATATAAAAAAGAAAAAAATAAAAGTTCTTTTTAAAAATAAATAATTGAGGTATAATATTAAATATCAAGGTGTATAAAATATAAAGTATTGGAGGGACAGGTTATGGAAAAAGAGTTTCTAAAAAGTTATGAATTATGGGTAAAATCTGAATACATTGATAGTGAAGATAGAGAAGAGCTATTAAGTATTAAGGATGATGAAAAAGAGATTGAAAACAGATTTTACACAGATTTAAGCTTTGGAACAGCAGGAATGAGAGGAGTTAGAGGAGTAGGAAGAAATAGAATAAATAAATACAACATTAGAAAAGCTACTCAAGGACTAGCAAACTATATTCTAAAAACTACAGGAGAAGAAGGAAAGAAAAGAGGAGTAGCTATTGCGTATGATTGTAGAATAGGTTCGACAGAATATGCTTTAAATACAGCTCTTGTATTAGCAGGAAATGGAATAAAAGCTTATCTATTTGATTCTTTAAGATCAACACCAGAACTTTCTTTTGCTACAAGAGAATTAAAAGCTATAGCTGGAGTAATGGTAACAGCATCACACAATCCGCAAGAATACAACGGATATAAAGTATATTGGGAAGATGGAGCACAAATAGTTGAACCTCAAGCTAGTGGAATAGTTGGAGAAGTAAATAGTGTAGATATATTTAAAGATATAAAAATGGTATCTGAAGATGAAGCTAGAGCAAATGGACTATTAGAAACAATTTCTAAACATGTTGATGATAGATTTGTTGAAGAGGTAGAAAAACAAGCTATAAATAGAGATATCCCAGGAAAGAAAGATTTTAAAATCGTTTACTCACCACTTCATGGAACTGGAAGAGTAGCAGTACAAAGAGTTTTAAAAGAGATGGGATTTGAATCTGTATACACAGTAGCAGAACAAGAGATGCCAGATGGAATGTTCCCTACTTGTCCATATGCAAACCCAGAAGATAAATCAGTATTTAAATTAAGTACAGAACTTGCAGATAAAATTGGAGCTAAAATCTGTTTAGCAAATGACCCAGATGCTGATAGAACTGGTATGGCTATAAGAGATGAAGAAGGAAAATGGGTATTCCCAAATGGAAACCAAATAGGAGTTCTTTTAATGAACTATCTATTAGAAATGAATAAAAATATTCCTTCAAATGGAGCAGTAATTTCTACAATAGTTTCAACTCCTATGTTAGATGTAATAGCAAAAGATAAAGGGGTAAAAGTATTTAGAACTCTTACTGGATTCAAATATATTGGAGAAAAAATTAGACAATTTGAAACTAAAGAACTAGATGGAACATACCTATTTGGATTTGAAGAATCAATAGGATATCTTGTAGGAACTCATGTAAGAGATAAAGATGCAGTAGTTGCAACTCTTATGATAGCTGAAATGGCAGCTTACTATGATAGTATTGGTACATCAGTATATAAAGAACTAAATAAATTATATGATAAATATGGATGGTTTGTAGAAGAAACTGTATCTATCACAAAACAAGGAAAATCTGGAATTGAAGAGATTGGAAAAATAATGGAAAATCTTAGAAATAAAGAACATACTGAAATTTGCGGAAGAAAAGTTGCTATATATAAAGATTTCAAATTACAAGTTGAAAAAGATATGGCAACAGGAGAAACTAAAGAGATCGCTCTACCAAAATCAGATGTTATCCAATTTATACTTGAAGATGGAACATATGTAACAGCTAGACCATCTGGAACAGAACCAAAAATTAAATACTATATCTGTGTTGTAGATAGTACTAAAGAAAAATCATTAGCTAAGCTTGATGAGATTAAAAACGGATTCCAAGCTTATGTAGATTCATTATAATTTAAAAGATAGGAGAGAGGAAAATTATGGTAGATGGAATATATATACATATTCCCTTCTGTTTAAACAAATGTAATTACTGTGATTTTCTCTCTTTTAAATCTAATGGAGAGGAAAGAAAAAAATATGTAGATTATCTATTAAAGGAATTGGATCTATATCCAAGCTATAGGTATAATACAGTTTATTTCGGGGGGGGAACCCCCTCTCTTTTAGATTTAGAAGATGTAGAAAGAATATTAAAAAGATTGAATATAGCAGAAAATGCTGAAGTAACAATGGAAGTAAATCCAAAAACAGTGGATTTTGATAAATTATATAAATTAAGAAAGATAGGGATAAATAGATTAAGTATAGGGATACAATCTTTTGATGAAAAATATTTGAAAATTTTAGGAAGAATGCATACAAGTGAAGAAGGAATAGAAACCTTTGAAAATGCAAGAAAAGCAGGATTTGATAATATAAGTTTAGATCTTATGTTTTCGTTGCCTGGGCAAAATGTAGAGGAAGTATTAAAAGATTTGAATAAACTTTTAGATATGAAACCTGAACATTTTTCAATATACTCTCTTATTTGGGAAGAGGGAACAGTTTTCTTTGAGAAGTTAAAAAAGGGAATTTTAAGAGAAACTGAAAATGAGATAGAAGCAGAGATGTTTGAAAAAATAATAGATACAGCAGAGAAAAGGGGATATCTTCACTATGAGATATCTAATTTTTGTTTGGAGGGAAAAGAGGCTGTACACAATACAAAATACTGGGAAAATAAGGAGTATCTAGGAATAGGATTAGGAGCTTCTGGATACCTTGATAATATACGATATAAAAATCAGATGAAATTTTTAGAATATTATGGTAGTATAGATAGTAAGTTAAGACCTATATTAGAAAGTGAAACATTAACCTTAGAAGATATTGAAGAGTATAAATATATTGTAGGATTTAGACTTTTAAAAAAAGGGGTAAACCCTACAGGTAAGTATATTGATATATGTCTTTCGTTAGAAAAAAGAGGATATTTAAAGAGAGAAGATGATAAATTTATTCTAACACGTAAGGGATTAATGGTAGCTAATGATGTATTAGATGAATTTGTGTGAGGAGAAGAAATGAGTAGGATAGAAAAGAATATAGAGGAAATTAGAAAAGATATAGAAGAACACTCCCCAAATCCAGAAAAAGTAAGATTTATTGGTGTTACTAAATATGTAGGAATAGACGAGATGTTAGAAGTAGCAAAATGTGGAGTAAAAGTTTTTGGAGAAAACAAAGCTCAAGTTATAAAGGAAAAAGAGGAAAAATTCAGAGAATTGGGAATAGATGATGTAGAGTGGCATTTTATTGGTAATCTACAAAAAAATAAGGT
>Mack_p1__coassemble_1686_pt1 | contig 9368 bp, 4 predicted proteins | sample Mack_p1__metabat2_high_PE_018 | metagenome-assembled genome bin Mack_p1 | reverse complement strand
ATTGAAGTTTTGCATATTCTCCTGCTGTTGGATTCCAGAAATGGTTTCTTGTATCGTAAGTAATTGAAGGGAAGATACTCCAAATAAAGTACTTGTCATCCATTCCTTTTACTTCGCTTTGATCTCCTTCTCTCCAATAGTAGTTTCCATTTTCATATTTAAATTTATCTTTATCAGCTTCCTCTTCAACATATTCTAATTTTGTTCCAATTCCTAATCTTACATTTTTAGTAATTCCTTTTCCTATGTTGAATTTAGCTCCAATAGTATCTATTTTACTAAATAATGCACTATCATCATCTTCATAAGTATTTTTGTAGATACTCCATCCCCAAGAGATTCTATCTGTATCTTTAATCCATGGGTCATAGAAGTTAATTGAGAAACTACTGTAATCTTCATCTGATTTTTCAAATGTAACTCCTAATTCTTGTCCTTTTCCCTTCCAGTTAGTATCTTTTATTGAAAGAGTTCCTAAAAGTCCAATTTCAGATCCATAAGAGATTGCCCCTTGAAGTATAGCTGTTCTCTCTTCATCAAATAGAAGTACTATTGTTCTTCCATCAGGATCTCCAGGTATTGGTCTTGCTTCATATTTTACATTTTTAAAGTGTCCTAATCTCATTAGATTTTTTACACTTTCATCATATTTCTTAGAGTTAAATATCTCATCTTTTGAGAACTCTAACTCTCTTTCAATAACATAATCTTTTGTTTTTAAAACGTCATCTGTAGGTTTTCTTCTAGCACCTTTTTGCTTAGTTACCATTTTTTTAAATTGAATATCTCTTACTTTTCCTTCACTTAAATATATTTCAAGCTCAAGGTTTCCATTGATAACTACATCGGCAACTTCAGTAAGTGTATATCCATCATCTTGATATTTTCTTAAAATTCTATCTCTATCTTCTCTAATAGTATTGATATTAAATACTTTTCCAGGTTCAGTTTTAATAACTTTTAAAAGTTCATCTGTTGAATAAACAGTATTTCCTATAATATTTACACCATTTAATACAGGATTTTCCATAACAGAGTAAATTATTTTTACTCCATTTCCACTTTTAACAACATCTGGAATTACATCTCTAAAGTATCCACTTTCAATAAGATTTTTATGTCCTTCTATAATCTTATTTTTAGAGAAATATCCTCCTACTTTAATAGGAACTAACTTAGCAAGCTCATCTCTACTTACATATTGATTTCCTACAAACTCAACTGAGTTTACAAGTAGTGAAGTGTCTACTTTTCCTCTTTCAGATAAAGGAATAATTCCACTTTTTTCAAGTACAGATTTAGCATCTCTGTTTTCTAGTACATTTACTATTAATTTTATACCACCATCATATACTACTGGTTGTACAGCAACATCTGCAACATACTCTAATCCTTTGATGTTTTTGTAATCTTCAATCATATTTTCTGTTACAAACTTATTTCCCTCTTTTGAAACCATAACATCTAAAATGATTTCATAAGGGATTTCTCTATTGTTTACTACTTCTATTTTTTTTATGCTGTAGTTAGATTCAGCAGCAAAACTTAGAAGTCCCAATAGAAAAAGCATCAGTGCTACTAATTGTTTTCTCATCCTTACCTCCGTTCAATTACTTTATAAAGATATCTAATAGATTATCATATTTTTTCTCAAATTTAAAGTCTATATGATAATTTATTGCATCTTTTGTTTTTTCATCTGATTTTGTTTGAACTCTCTCAGGTAGTTTCCCAACTCCTATTCCTATAGATCTTCCAGGTTTGAATCTATATTCTATTGAGAAGTCATACTCATCAAATGCCCCACTATTTTTTTCTGTTTTATCTGTGCTATCATCTCCTAACAAGTTTCCTCTAGCTACCCAATATAATTTATCTTTATAAATATTATCTTCTGCCTCTATAATTGCTCCTAATCTTAATCTATTATTTTCCTCGTTAGGATTATTGCTATTCTCATCTGTCATTATATTTGATTTTATTCTAAATTTAGAAATATTCAAAGTATTTTTTACTAAATTAGAAATAGGTTTAAATAATGTTTGTGATAATTGACTTCCTATAACTGTCTTTATCAAAGTAGTTGAAGCTCCATCTGAAAACTCCTCACTACTATCTCCAACTAATAGAGATGACAAATTACCACTTGAACTTCCATTTTTAGATGTTATTGTAAATTTAAGATCATCTAATTCTCCATTTATACTCATTCCTATCTCATCATTATCAACTTTTACCTTTGAATCTATTATCAATGTAGGGTTAACATTTGGTAAATAATCTTTTCTATCATTGAAAATAACCATTGCTTTATCTAGCTTAAATGTATTTCCATTGACTTCTAAAGATCCATTATTTACTTCTATATCTCCTAATAAAAGTAACTTTCCATTTTTTCCACTAATATTTCCATTTACAGCAACTCCACCTGTTACATCACTTACAAATACATTTAAATCTTGAATATCTAGATCAACATCATCTTTGGTTCTAAAGTTTATATCCAATTCCAAAGCTTTTTCAAAAACTGTGTCTATTTTAAAATCTTCTCCTAACTCCTCACTATTATTAATAACAGTTGATGAAGTTTTAAATAAAAAGTTCTTTATAATTTGAAATATAGTTTTTGAATTATTAGGAATATCTGAAACTTTTCCATCAAGTATAGTAATATCTCCTTTTAAAAGGCTATTTTTCATATTAAAATTACTATTGAATAAAAGATTAAAATTCTTACCATATCTATAATCTATGTTTTCACTTTTTAAGCTTACATCATATTTTAGATCCTCTAAATAGTATGGATTCTCTGAAATCTCTGTTAATGTTGGAAGTTCTAAGAAACCTTTTACTTCAACATCTCCTTTATTTAAAATTCCTTTTAAATTTTCAATATACAAAAGTTGTTTATCCAATTTTATAGTACTATTTAGATTATTTAAATCAATATAGATATCATCATAATTTAAACCAAAGTTATTTAACTTAAAATAACCTTTGTTTCCTGTATCTTGAAGTTGTAAATTAAGTGTTGCATCCCCTTCTATATTAGTTATACCATATTTTTTCAAAAAAATATTTAAAAAATCTAAATTTATCTTTGAAGAGTCTACAAAAAAATTATATTTTTGATTTTTTAATCCTATGTTTCCATTTGAATTTAATGAGTTATTTAGATATTTAAAAGAAAATGCCTCTAAATTTAAGTTATCTAAATTTCCATTTAATTTTACTAAGAAATTTTTGAAATTAACATCTTGCATAGAAATTTGTGGGCTTTGCAATGTTAAATTATAGATTAAATCCTCTGCTGTTCCCTCTAATTTACCATTTGCTAAAATAGATCCCTTTATATTTTCATTACCTATATACTCTTCTAAATTCACTAAATTTATATTTTGATTTTTTATCTCAGCATCTATAATTTTAGTAGTCAAATCATAATTTGCTGTTAGTTTAATTATATCATGCAATTTGCTATTTGAGAGAATTATTTTATCTAATTTTATTTTTCCTGTTAAAATATCATCTGTTTTATAATTTCCCTTAACATATATATTAGGAAGTCTTTTCCCTCTCAAATAAATTTTATCAATAGTAGATTCTATTACTATATCTGCTTTTTTAGCCTCACCTTTTGCTTTTACTGTTCCTATAACCCTATATTTTAAGTTTGTATCTGAGTAATACTCTGAAGGATCATCCTCTATGATATTTAATATTGCAGAATATTTTTTATCTTTTATTGAATAATATCCATTTAAAATATTAGTGTTTAGATATATTTTATTAAACTTCATTTTAAAATCTGAATAGTTTATATTACCAGAAATTTTCAGATCTTTTTTCCCCTCAACAAGCTCAACTGTTGTATCATTTATTTTTATGTCAACCTTTGGATTATTTATCTTTCCAGTTACCTTTCCTTGAATATCATTCAAATAAAATTTAGGATATTCTAAATTAAATTTTTCAAAGCTAAGCCCATTTATTGCAAAATCCATATTTGATTGAAGAGTTTTCAGATTAATAGTTCCTTTTCCATTTAACATACTATTTTCAAAATCTTTCAATTCAAATATATTATTTTTTATTCTAAAACCTAATAATATTCCATTTATATCATAATCACTATATTTTAACTGTCCTATCTCTCCATTAAAATCAAGATATAACTCTTTAGATTTTTTTAAATCTAAGTTTCCATGAATATTATTAATTTCACCAATATATTTTAGAGAAAAATCTTTTATATCTAGATTAACTCCAGTTTCTTGAGACTCTTTATATATTTTACCTTTAAGAGTAGTCAATATCTCTAAATCATTCTCTTTAAGTTTAAAATTATTGCTTTCAACTAAAAGATTATAATCTAATTTATTTAGATCAACATCTCCAGTTAAAATTAAACTCTCTTTCTCTTGATTTTCACCTTTAGCTATAAGTTTATCAATTGTAATCTTATTGTTTTCAGCTATAAAATCAAGTGCAAGGTTAGCTCCATATAGATTTATATCTATAACTCCACTACCCCTTTCAAGATTTTTCTTTGTTAAATCATACTCAATAGAGTATTTTCCATTTCTATAAAGTAAAATTTTGTTTATTTTTGAGAAATATATCCCTCTTACTTTTAGTATATTAGATATGAAGTTAAATTTAAAATCCTCTTCTCCTGTATCAAAGTTAAAACTTCCTTGAATATTTGGAAGGAAATCTTTTACTCCTTTTATATTATTTAGGGAAAAATCTATATTTCCTTCACTATTGATATAATTTAATTTTAAAGAGAGATCTTTTTTAATATTTGTATCTTTTATTCCTAATATAGAATTTAATTTTTTTATATGTAATCCCTCTTTATCATAGATAAAATTACCTTTTAAATTTTCTATTTCTAGATTCTCTACAAAAGATTTTTTTATAATATAATCAATTGTTACTGAAAACCCATTTTCTTTATTTAAATTCATATTAAATTTAACATCATCTATAAAAATATTTTCCAATGGTAGATTTTTATCCTTTAATAATGAGTATTTTTTTAATTCATCATATGAGATATTTCTAGCTGAAAAATCAATATTTAATTCTCCATTTTCATCAAATACAAGTAAAAACTTATCCTTTGTTTTAAAAATTTCATAATTAGCTTTTACTTCTATTCTCTTACCTAAAAAATCAACTGTTCCATCCAAAACTTTTACATCAGCATCTAAATTTTTATATCTCACTGTTACATCTTTAAAATCTGCTCCACCAAACATTCCCTTTGGAGAGATAGATAGATCTAAATTGAGTTTCCCTCCATTAAAATCTACCTCTTCTCCATCATAGGCATATTGTAAAAGATCATCTCTCACACTGATATTTTTTAAGATTATTGTCATATCATATGGTTGTTCACTTGTATTTAGTTTATAAGTATAAATTTGTCCATTATTGCTACCAGTAAACTCCATATCAATTCCAGTTTCTTTACTGAAAGTTAGATATCCATTTGTATTATAAGCTGTTTCTTTTATTGGATTTCTATATGAAAGATCTGTAAAATTTGTTGTAGCATTTATAGCAGTTATTTTATCTATTGGTACTGCAATTCCTGGTTTATATACTTCCGCTTTTTTTACTTCAACCTTTTCTGTTTCAACTTTATTTTTATCTTCCTTAGTTCCACCTGTAAAAGCTGCAACTATATTTATATCACCATTTTTTTCTCTAGTTATATTGGCGATTCCATCATAAATTATAATCTCCTCTATTCTAAGATCTTCTAAAGATTTTTTAGAATAAAGTATATCCACTTTTGGTGCATCTATAATTATCTCTTTTTTATTGATAATTTTTAGATCCCTTACCTCTATCTTATTCTCCTTAAATTCTATTGAAGAACTTGATATTGTTGTGCCTAAAACCATTTGAACAATAACTTCTATTGTTTTAGGAAGGTGATAAACTACTGCCCAATATCCCCCAAGAAAGACAAAAACTGTTGTTAACATTATTATTACTTTTTTCTTATTCTTTTGATAAAACTCTTTCATCTTTTCCTCCTAAATTATAGAGGTCTTTTTAAAGGTATTCCTGATCTTCTTGGATATTTTTTATCATTTGATTCAAATTTTTTAATTCTAATTACTACCCTAGAATCATTACAAAATGGAAGATTTAAGTCATAGATATTTTCTATTCTACCTTTTAAAATATTCAGAGCATTTGTTGCCTCTTGCTCCTCACCTGTTCCTTCCATTTTTTGTGAAAGAAATTCACCATCTATTTTTAAGAAAGGAAGTATGTATTCTAAGATTGTACTAAGTTTCGAAACTCCTCTGCATAGCCCTAAATCATAACTCTCTCTATTCTCATCATTTATATAATCTTCCGCTCTTGAAGTAACAACAGTTACATTTGTCAAATCTAAATTTTCTTTTACTAATTGAAGAAATTTAGTTTTCTTTCCTATTGAATCCATCAAAGTAAACTTTATTTCTGGATTAAAAATAGCTAAAACCATTCCTGGAAATCCAGCTCCTGTTCCTATATCTATAGCTTTTTCAGTTCCCTCTTTGATCAGATTTTGAAGTAATAGAGAGTCTAAAAAGTGTTTCTCTATTATTCCCTTCTCATCTCTTATTGCTGTTAAATTTGTATGAGAATTATATTCAACTAACAGATTTAGATACTTTATTAAGTTGTCTATTTTTTCCTCTGTATATTCTAAACCAATTTTTTTTATTCCTTCTAAAAGGTATTCTCTCATATTAGTTACCCCTTGTCTTTAAGTATATTAAAAGTACTTGTATATCTGCTGGAGATACTCCAGAGATTCTTGATGCTTGTCCTATATTGTATGGTCTTACACTCTTTAATTTGTCCTTTGCTTCCTTTGGAATATTTTCCATTGAATCATAATCAATATCAGCAGGTATCTTTTTATTTTCAAGTCCTTTATGTTTTTCTATCATCTTCATTGATCTTTCAATATATCCTGAGTATTTAACTTGAACCTCTACTTGATACTCTGTATCCTTTGGACACTCCTCTCCTAAGTCAAGTCCAGCCCCTTCAGCTATATATTTTATATCACTATATTTTACTTCTGGTCTTCTTAAAAGCTCAAAGTATGTACATCCATCTTTTAATTCTGCCTCATTATATTTTCTCAACACCTCATTTACTCTTGGGTTACTTGGTCCAACATAATTTTTTTCTAAAATATCTTTTATTCTCTCTACATCTTGCTCTTTTTTTACAACTCTTTTATACTCTTCCTCTGGAAGTAATCCTATCTCATATCCTATTTTAGAAAGTCTTAAATCTGCATTATCCTCTCTTAGAAGAAGTCTATATTCACTTCTAGCTGTAAACATTCTATATGGCTCATTTGTTCCCTTAGAAACTAAGTCATCTATCAATGTTCCAATATATGAATCTGCTCTATCTAAAATAACAGGTTCTTTCCCTTGCATCTTTCTAACAGCATTAATTCCTGCTATAAGCCCCTGTGCTCCTGCTTCCTCATATCCTGATGTTCCATTTATCTGTCCAGCAAGAAATAAGTTTTCTACTGTTTTACTTTCTAAGCTATATTTTATCTCTTGAGGTGGAATATAATCATACTCTATGGCATAAGCATATCTCATAATATGAGCATTTTCCAATCCCTCTATATTTTTTACCATTCCATCTTGTACATCTGTTGGTAATGAAGAAGATAATCCTCCTAAATAGATCTCATTTGTATCATATCCCTCTCTTTCAAGGAAAAGATGGTGTTGATTTTTATCTGTATATCTAAATACTTTATCCTCTATTGAAGGACAATATCTTGGTCCAGTTCCATGAATTGTTCCATTAAATAGAGGTGATCTATCTTTATTGCTTTTTATAATATCATGCACTGTTTCATTTGTATGAGTTATATAACAAGAGATTTGTTTTCTTCCTATTAACTCTTCATCTGGCGTTCTAGTAGAAAACTTCAATATCTCATCATATTCTCCAGGTTGCTCTTCAACTTTTGAAAAATCTATGCTTCTTGCATCTATTCTAGAAGGTGTTCCAGTTTTAAATCTAGCAAGTTTTAATCCAGCCTTTTCAAGTGATAATGGTAGATCCTCTGAAGAAAGTTCTCCCATTCTTCCACCACTAAAGTGTTTATCTCCAATATGAATAAGCCCTCTCATAAATGTTCCTGTGGCTATGACTACATATTTAGCTCTATACTCTACACCTTCTCTTGTTTTAACTCCTATTACTTTTCCATCTTCAACTACTATATCAGTAACCATTCCTTGAATAGAGCATAGATTTTCACAATTTTCAATTGTTTTCTTCATCTCTTTACTGTATCTTACTTTATCTGCTTGGGCTCTTAAAGCTCTAACTGCTGGTCCTTTTTTAGTATTAAGTACTCTTATTTGAATAAAAGTCTTATCTATATTTCTTCCCATCTCTCCACCTAGAGCATCTATCTCTCTAACTAGATGAGATTTTGCTGGTCCTCCTAAAGAAGGGTTACAAGACATGACTCCTATATTATCAAGAGTTATTGTAAAAATAGCTGTTTTAGCTCCCATTCTTGCTGCTGCTAAAGCTGCTTCACAACCTGCATGACCTGCTCCTACTACAATAACATCATAATTTTGCATTTTTTCCTCCTAAAAATCTATAAATTAATTACTTTAAATTCTCTAAATAATCAGCTGTTTTAGTATCTGTGATTACTAAAAGAATATCTCCTTTTTCTATCAAACTATCTGCTGATGGATTTGGTGTTAAAGATTGATTCTCTTTCTTTATTCCAACAATATTTACATTATATTTCTTTCTAATATCTAATTGAATCAAAGTTTTACCCCAGAATACTGAAGGTGCTTTTACTTCTAACAATAAAAATTCTGAAGAAAATCTCAAATGTTCTATCATATTAGGTTCCATTGCTAATTGAGCAACTCTTCTTCCCATATACTCTTCTGGATAGATTACTTTAGTAGCTCCTATCTTAGCTAAAACCTTTCCATGGCTCTTACTATTTGCCTTAGCAATAATCTTTTCTATTCCTAGTTCTTTAAGGTTAAGAGTTATCATAATACTAGCTTCAACATCACCAGTACAAACAAAAGCAACATCATAGTTACTAACTCCCAATTCTTTTAAACTTTTCATATCTGTTGCATCAACAATCACTGCATTATCAACTATATTTCCATTTATAGCCTCTTGTATCAACTCTTCATCTACATCAATAGCCAATACTTCCTCATTAGATTCATATAGAGTTTGTGCTATGCTCGTTCCAAATCTTCCAAGACCTACTACTAAATACTCTCTCATTTTTCCTCCAAATCTTATCCTACTAAAATATT
>Mack_p1__coassemble_1628_pt1 | contig 9703 bp, 8 predicted proteins | sample Mack_p1__metabat2_high_PE_018 | metagenome-assembled genome bin Mack_p1 | reverse complement strand
GTTTTGCATTTTCAACGGAATAAGCTATAGGGATTCTTTATTCACTGACATGGAGTCAAATTGATGTTAAAAAATATAAGTTTTGTTAATGTAAAGGTTCACAGAAACTTCGTTTCTGCGTCTCAAAACTCAAAAGTAGTAGTCGTTTGCACTCCTCTACTTTTGGAAATTATAGTTTATATGAAAAAAACTGCTAAAACTGATAATCTAAACTATCAATTTATAGCAGTTTCTTTTATTTATATATTAGCACTTTATTTAGCTAGTCCACTTAATATAGGTAGATACATTGAAAGTTGTGGAAGGTATGTTACTAACATTAGAACAATTATTATTACTGCATAGTATTTAATTAGTTCTCCCATAACATCTTCTATTTTTAAGTTTCCAACTTTAACTCCAACAAATAGTGTATTTCCAACTGGTGGAGTGATATTTCCTATACATAAGTTAAATACAATTATAATTCCAAATTGAATAGGACTCATTCCAAAAGATTTTACTATTGGAAGGAAGATTGGAGTAAATATCAATATAGCTGGTGTTACGTCCATAAATGTTCCTATGAATAGTAATAATAGGTTCATTAATAATAGAATTATAAATTTATTTTCAGTTATTCCTAAGATTAAGCTAGAAATTGCTTGAGGTACACCTGTAAATGCCATTACCCATGACATGATTGTTGATACTCCAATTAGGAATACTATTACTCCTGTCATTTTTGCACTTTCTTCAAATATCTTAATTAATCCTTTGAAATCTATTGTTCTGTAAAAAATCATTGATAATAGAAGAGTATAAACAACTGCAACAACTGATCCTTCTGTTGGTGTAAATATTCCTCTAATGATTCCTCCAATAACAATTACTATTAGAGCTAGTGATGGAAGAGCGTCTAAGAAAGTTGATACAACAACTTTAAATTTAACTCCTGCTTTCCCTTTCATTCCTCTACTTCTAGCAAGGAAGAAAGTTAAAATCATACAACCTACACCCCATAAAATTCCAGGAATATATCCTGCCATAAATAGAGCTGCTACTGATGTTCCTCCACTTACAAGAGAGTATACAATCAATGAGTTTGAAGGTGGTATAAGTAATCCTGTTGGTGCAGTTGCAATATTAACTGTTGCACCTAATTTTTTATCATATCCCTCTTCTTCTTCCATTGGTAGTAAGATTCCTCCCATAGCTGCACAAGCTGCTACTGAAGATCCTGAAATAGCTCCAAACATCATATTAGCTAATACGTTAGTTTGCATTAAAGATCCAGGAATTCTTCCTGTTAAAGATTGAGCAAATGCTACAACTTTTTTAGCTATACCACCTTGGTTCATAATGTTTCCTGCTAAAATGAAGAATGGAATAGCTATTAATGTAAAGTTTGAAATCCCTGAGAATATTCTTTGTGCTCCTGTTACAAGAGTATTATCTAATGCTAATGATGGAAGTATTGCAAGTATTGATGATAATCCAATACTTATTGCAATTGGAAATCCAAGAAGAAGTGTTACTATTAAAACACTAAACATAATTAATGCTGTAGTTAATACCATATTCCTATGCCTCCTTTGAATTTTTCATTAAATCAACAATATTAAGGATACTGTATATAGATGTCATAACTCCACAAACTGGAATAACTAGATAGATATATCCCATTGAAATTTTTAGAGCTGGAGTCATTTGAGTCATACTTAATGAAGTTATATAACTTCCTCCACCTACTAGTACTCCTAATGCAAATAGTAAAATTACTAATTCTGTAATTACAGCTACTGTTCTTTGAGCATTTTTAGTGAATTTTTCAATAAAGAATACCATACGCATATGATCTCTTTTTCCAAAGATATATGATGCTGCAAACATTGACATCCATGCAAATGAATAAGATATTAATTCCTCAGATATTGTACTTGGAGATTTAAATACATATCTTACTAGAATTTGATAAGTTCCTACTACAGTCATTAGCATAAAAAGAACAACACATATAAATAAAATAAGTTTATCTAAACCTTTTCTTATTCCTTCCATTAGTTTTTACCTCCTTTTATCTCTTTTCCAATCTCTTGAATCTTATCATAAATTGGTTTTAATTTAGGAGTTGCTGCTAATACTTCATCATGAAGAGGAAGAACTCTCTCTTGGAAAGCTAAAACATCTGGATAAATAAATTCTACATTCATCTCTTTAGCTTGTTGAATAGCTTTATTAACTGATTCTCCCCAAGCTTCTCTTTGAACTTTTGATATAATAGTAAATCCTTCATCAAAAATAGCTCTCTCTTCTGGTGATAAACTATTTAAGAATCTTAAGTTTCCTATTACAATATCTGGTACCATTTGGTGCATATTATATGAATAATATTTACAAACTTCCCCATGTTTATTACTTGTTAAAGCAAGTTCATTGTTTTCAGCTCCATCAATAACACTTTGTTGTAAAGCTGTATAAACTTCTCCAAATCCCATTGGAGTTGCTGCTCCACCAAATAATTCCATCATTCTAATATTTGATGCTGATTGTTGTACTCTGATTTTTAACCCCTTTAGATCATCAGGTGTTCTTATTGGTTTTTTTACAGTATAGAAGTTTCTTGTTCCTGCATCTAACCATGCTACTGCTTCAAATCCAGATTTTTCTGTTGAAGTAAATATAGGTTTAATTAACTCTTTATTGTCCATTACTGCATGATAGTGCTCTGGACTATTAAATAAATATGGTAGGTTAAATATTTGATAGATATTATCAAAACTTTCAAGGATAGCATTACTTGCTACTGTAAAGTTTATTGCCCCTGTTTGTGTAAGTTCAACTGTATTTACTTGTGAACCTAAAAGTTCGTTAGGGAATATTTGTACATCATATTTATCTCCTAATTTACTTTCAATAAATTCTTCAAAAGCTAAAAGTCCTATATTTGTAGGGTGATCTGCAGCTTGGTTGTGAGATACTCTTATTATTGTTTTACTGTCACTTTTTCCACAAGATGTAAATATTAATAGTGTTCCTAATGTAAGAATTGTGCTTAAAAATATTTTAAATACCTTTTTCATTAAGTCCTCCCCTAATAAATTTATTATCTAATCTACTAAATATTTTTTTAATGTGTTTTTAACTGCATCTTTACCAGCTAACATCTCAACAAAGTATTTTTCAATTAAATCTGATAATCCAACTTCTTCTAAATCTACCCCAAATATCATTTTATTTTTTAATACTTCTTTTAATTGTCCATTATATGTTTCTGGCTTTCCAAATTCTATTCCTGAAATGCTTTCTTTTAACATATCTAACATTGGATCACTACTAATAGATCTTTCATTTCCATTATCATCTAATCCCATAAGATATCTAAACCATCCAGCATATACCATTGGAATATATTTTAATGTTTTTACATCTAAATCTTTGCTGTTTAAGTAAGATTTAATTGTTTCTCCAAATCTTATTCCAACTTTTTGAGAAGTATCTGTTGCTATTCTTTCTGGTTGATCTGGAATAAATGGATTTGGGAATCTTTCATTTACTACTTCATCTATAAATGCTTTTGGATCTAAAATTCCAGGGTTTTCTACAACTGGAAGAGCTTCATTATATCCAATATTTTTTATTAATTTATTTAAAAGAGAATCATTTACAGTTTCATAGATAGTTTTATAATTAAATAGACATCCATATACTGCTAATGTTGTATGTAGAGGATTTAAGCAAGTAGTTACTTTCATTCTCTCTGTTTTTTCAACAGTTTCTCTATCAGTAACATATACTCCCGCTTCTGATAATTCTATTTGTGGTTTTCCATTTGGGAATTTATCTTCTACTACAAAATATTGTGGAGCTTCAGCATTTACAAATGGAGCTGTAAAACTATTTCTTTCAGTTACAACTATATCCATATTTTCAAATCCTAGCTCTTCTAAATGTTTTTCAATTACTTCTGCTGGTCTTGGAGTAATTTTATCTATCATAGATACTGGAAATGCTACTACTGAATCATTAGATACATAATCTAAAAACTCTCCTTCTACAAAGTTTTTAGCTATCCATTGATTTGCTATCTCTATTACTGCTGCTCTTATTCTATCTCCATTACCTGCACAGTTATCCATACTTACAATACTAATAGGTGTTTTTCCATTTTTAAATCTAGCATATAAAAGTGATGTAAGAATACTCATTACATGTTTAGCATTTTCTGGACCATTTTCAAAATCCTCTTGTATAACTTTGAAAAATTCTCCATTAGGTGCTTTTAAATTGTATCCTTTTTCTGTGATTGTAAAACTTATCATTTGAAGAGATGGAGCGATAGCTATATCCATTAATTTTGCTTTTTCACTACTAATTTTTACACTATCTACAATACTTCCTATAATTTCATTTTCAAATTCTCCATTTTTAAATAAAGTTACTAACATTGTTAAGTTATCATATGGAGTATATACTTTATCTATTATCTCTTCGTCAAAACTTTCAGCTACGATTATTCCTGTATCTTCTAGTCCTTTATTTAAAAGATTTTGTGCCATTTTCCCTATGTATGCTCTGAAAATATTACCAGCACCAAAATGTAACCATTTTGGTGCTTTGTTTGTATTTTCTTTGATTTTTTCTATATCATACATAGGAGTTTTTACTATACCTTTTAAAGAAGTTTCTATATTATTTAACTCTTTTAAACATAATTTCATTTTAACTCCTCCTAGTAAAATACTATTTTAATTTCTCAAGAGTATCCCAAATTCCAGTAATATAACTTGCTCCTAGAGCTCTGTCATATAGTCCATATCCTGGTTTTCCAGTTTCTCCCCAAATCATTCTTCCGTGGTCTGGTCTTAAATATCCATCAAAATTATTTTTGTGTAATGCTTTCATAATTCCAACTATATCTAATGATCCACAAGATGCACAGTGTGCTGACTCTTCAAAACTTACTCCATCTTCAAGAAGTTTTACATTTCTTACGTGCATAAAGTGAATTCTTCCCATTGCACTGTATTTATCTACTAATTTAACCATATCATTGAAACTTCCACTTCCAAGTGATCCTGTACAAAGTGTAAGTCCATTGTATTTGCTGTCCACTAATTTTAAGAATCTATCTAAGTTAGCTTCATTAGTTATGATTCTTGGTAGACCGAATATTGGCCAAGGTGGATCGTCAGGGTGAATAGCCATTTTGATATCACACTCTTCAGCTACTGGAATAATTTCTTTTAAGAAATATTCTAAGTTAGCCCAAAGTCCCTCTTCTCCTATCTCTTTATATTGTCTGAATAATTCAGCCATCTCTTCTTTTGTGTAGCTTGAATCCCATCCTGGTAATGATAGGTTGCTGTTTAAAGGATCTAATTTGTCAACTTGATCTTTATAGTAAACTAGAGCTGTTGATCCATCTTCTAGTTCTTTGTCTAGTTGAGATCTAGTCCAGTCAAATACTGGCATAAAGTTGTAACAAATTACTTTTACTCCTGCTTTTGCTAGGTTTCTTATGTTCTTTTTATAGTTTTCAATGTAAAGTTCTCTTGTAGGTAGTCCTAATTTAATATCTTCATGTACTGGTACACTTTCAATAACGTCAAAGTGAAGTCCTGCATTTTCAACTTTAGCTTTTAAAGTGTTTATTCTGTCCATATCCCACTCTTGTCCAACTGGTACATCATATACAGCTGTAACAATACTGTGCATTTTAGGTATTTGTCTTATGTATTGAAGACTTACTGGATCTGAATCTCCATACCATCTAAATGATAGTTTCATATTTTCCCTCCTTAAACTCTTTTGGTTATATATCTAAATTAAAATAATTTTTTGCATTATTAAAACAAATTTCCTTAATCATAGGCTCTAAAATCTCTCTATCATAAGGAATTTCTCCCTCTTCTACCCAAGTTCCTACTAGATTACACATAATTCTTCTGAAGTATTCATGTCTTGTATATGAAAGGAAACTTCTTGAGTCTGTAAGCATTCCTACAAATCTTCTTAATAATCCTAAGTTTGCAAGAGCTGTCATCTGTCTAGTCATTCCATCTTTTTGATCATTGAACCACCAACCAGATCCAAATTGAATCTTTCCAGGAACTTTTCCATTTTGGAAGTTTCCTATCATAGTTCCAAACATCTCATTGTCATTAGGATTTAAACAGTAAAGAATTGTTTTTGGTAACTCTTCTGTTTTATCTAATTCATTTAATAATCCAGAGATACATCTTGCATAGTTATAATCTCCAATTGAGTCAAAACCAATATCTCCACCTAATTTATTAAACATTCTTGAGTTATTATTTCTCAATGCTCCAACATGGATTTGCATTGCTAAATTATATTTATTATATACTCTTCCAAGATTGATTATTAACGCTGTTTTATATGCTTCAACTTCTTCAACAGTTAATTCCTCTTTTGCAAGAGCTTTTTTAAATATTCTCTCTATCTCTTCAACAGTAGCTAGTTTAAAGAATGGAACTTCAATACTGTGATCTGTAACTACACATCCTTTTGATACAAAGAACTCAACTCTTTTTTCCATAGCTTCCATTAAAGATGCAAAACTATTTATTTTTACCTCTGAAACTTTTTCAAGCTTTTCAAGCCATTGAAGATATTCTGATCTCTCTATAAATATAGCTTTATCTGGTCTAAATGTTGGTAGAACTTTTACTCCAAACTCTTTATCTTGAGCTATTATCTCATGGTATTCAAGAGTATCTATTGGATCATCTGTTGTACATAAAGCTTTTACATTGGCATTTTTTATAAGTGCTTTTGCTCTAAAGTTTTCTGTTTTTAAAAGTTCATTAGCTTTATTCCAAATAACTTCAGCATTCTTTCTATTTAATACCTCTTCTATTCCAAAGAATCTTTTTAATTCTAAGTGTGACCAGTGGAATAGTGGATTTCCATAAGCATATTCCATAGTATCTACAAAAGCTAAAAACTTATCGTAATCACTTGCATCTCCTGTAATGTATTTTTCATCTACACCATTAGAACGCATTGCTCTCCATTTGTAATGGTCTCCATATAGCCATATTTGAGTAAGATTATCATAACTTTTATTTTCAGCAATCTCTTTTGGGTTTAAATGACAATGAAAATCAAAGATAGGCATTTTTTCAGCATATTCATGATATAGTTCTTTACTGATATCGTTTTTCAATAAAAAGTCTTTGTTCATAAATTCTTGCATGATATTCCTCCTACAATTAAATTATTATCTGTCGAATTATTTCTGCATACTTGTATACAAGTATAATATATTATTTTATAAAATAAGTCAATGATTTTTTTATGTTAAGATTTAATATAATATTTTTATAACTGTTTTAGAACACTTTTTTTATTATAAACTTAGAATTAATTAGTGTTATTATTTTAAGTTATCAAAATAGAACATAAAAAAAACTTTCTCTACTATGAGAAAGTTTTCTTTTTCTATTCTTCATGTTCTCCTATTCCAAAATATTTTCCTGGAGAAACACCTTCATATTTTCTAAAAATTCTTATAAAAGTATTAGAACTATTATATCCTACTAGTTCTGCTAACTCCTTTATTTTTAGATCTTTATTATATTCCATAAACTCCTTAGCCTTTTCTAATCTATAAACGTTTAAATAGTTTTTAAAATTATCTCCCATAACCTTTTTAAATAATACACTTGTATATTTAAAAGAGTGTCCTAAATAATCAGCTAAGTTATCCAAAGAAATATCCACCATATAATTCTCTTCTAAGAATTTTTCTATCTTTATTTTAATACTTTCAGCATCACTGCTTTCTTTTACCTTTGTATATTTACAGATCTCTAAAATCTTTTCTTCAAATTTTTCTCTAATTTTTTCCAATTGACTCAGTTGTAAAATCTCTTCAGCATTAAAAATTTTTATATCTATATCTTTATTCATTTCTTTTAATTGGATAAAAATACGTCCCAATGTATTATATAAAAGACCTGTAAATTCTTTAAGATATTTTTTATCTATTTCTTTACTATTTTTACTATCAAATATTTCATCTAGTGTTCTTCTTACACTTAATTCATTTGAACTTAGAGTTCTTAAAATCAATTTTGCTTCTAATTCGATTGGATAATAGTATTTATTCATATTCTCATCATCTAAAAGTTCTTCAAAAATAACTTTTTTTTCTTTAAAAACAAATTTATAATCCAATAATTTCTTTGCTGCTCTATATGCTTGAGGTAGATCTCCCATATCTTCATAGCCTTTTGTTATAGCAGCTGTAAATCTCAAAGAATAATTTCTTTCTATATGAGTTACAATACAATTAAATATCTCCTGTAATTCCTCAGTTGTAAAAGTATCCTCTAAGATAAAAGCTATACTTTTATAATCTATATCTATCTCTTCACATAAAACATCTTCTGAAAAATATTTCATCATCAATTCTTTGGAAAGATTAAACTTATTAAAAATATTATCCACTGAATCAATGTCAAATATCTCCATTATAATTACCCTATATTTTTTTATCTTTAAAATTTTAGCATCTTCTAAAGCAACAATTCCTAATTTTTCTGTAAGCCCTATCAAATAATCCTTTATTTTTTTTCTCTTTTGATATACTCTCATATCACTTATTTTATATTCTAAATCTTTATTTTTTAAATTTATCTCTTGTATCTTATGTTCTATATATTCTAATTCTTTTTCATTAATATCATTCATATAGCCTAAATTTATTGCAAGTTTCTTTATTGGTTTTACTACAAAATATTTTATTAAATATCCTAATAAAGATAAAATTCCAAAAATAAATGTTATTTTTAATATTTCATTAAAAAAAATAGATTCAATATTTATTCTAGGAGGTATATATATTATCTTTTCATAAAAATACGGTATTATAAAGGTTTTTGCTCTTTTTTTCTTTTCAATATCACTGAGACTTAATCTTTTATTACTATCTCCTAAATTAATAAGTTTATCTTTATTAGTTATATACCAATTATCTAACTCTAATTTTATCTCTGAAAAAAAATCATTTTCATTCAATGAAACTAGCCAAAAAATATCATCTCTATCAAAAAGATTATCATCTTTAAAAATAATATTTATTTTTTCTTTATCTTTTAGAATAACTCTTTTTCTATTTTCATCATTTAAAAATTTTGAAAAACCTTTCAAATATTCAATTTTATCTATTGTTCCTGTTGAAGTAAAAACAATATTTTCATTTCCATCAATAATATTAATGCTACAACCTATAATACCATAAATAGTATTTGTCTTTTTTAACTCATCAAAAAGTTTTAATTTTTTATATTGCTTATTGTGTAACTTATTTTTTCTAAAAAAATAATCATTAAACTCCTTGCTAGTTTTAAAATCATATATTGTCATATTTAAAAAAGTAAATTTTTTATCTATACTTTTATAAATCTCTTCTACTCTTAAACTTTCATCTCTCTCTTTGGCTTTAAAAATAATATAAGTTCTATAACTACTTAAAATTAAAATTATTATAATTAATATAAAACATATTATTCTATTAGTTCTATTTTCTAATTTTATTTTTATTCTTTCATTTATATTCACTAATATCCTTCTCTCCCCCAATCTTATCAATTAAGTTAATTATAACATTTTCAAAGAGATTTTTAAAATAAAAACTCTAAAGGGGCTGTTGCAAATTAATGATTTTTAATCATTAGCTTGCTCAGCTCTTTTT
>Mack_p1__coassemble_1582_pt1 | contig 9973 bp, 8 predicted proteins | sample Mack_p1__metabat2_high_PE_018 | metagenome-assembled genome bin Mack_p1 | reverse complement strand
TAGAGAGTAGTTCTGATAGAGATGAGATTGAGAAAATAAATTATGATCTCTTAGAGCTTTTAAAATCTAAAAAAAAATATATTATTTTAATCTCTTTAGAAGGATTTTTAAGAGATTACTATCTTGAGGGAGAAAAAATAGTTTTTCAAAAGGGTAGAGATATATCTTTAAAAAAAATTCAAGAGATTCTTATAAAAAATAGATATGAAAAAACATATATGATAGAAAAAAGAATGCAATATAGTCTTAGAGGAGATATATTAGATATCTTTCCAAAGAATGGAGATTATCCTATAAGAATAGAATTTTTTGGAGACAGTGTTGAGAGAATAACTTATTTTGATATAGAAACACAGAAAAGTATTGAGTCTTTAGATAGAATTGATATGTATATGAATAATAATAAAAATTCTCAGATAGATTTTTATAAACTTATAAATTTATCTGAAAATAGGATAATTTTTGAAAATAGAGAGATTCTTCAATATAAGTTAGAAGAGATAATTTTAAGAGATAGAGAGAGAGAAGAAAAATTAAGAGAAAGATTTTCTCAATTGGATATAATTGGTGAAGAACTTACTTTAAAAAGATTTAGTGAAGATGAGATAAAAAAATTTGAAGATTATGAAAATATAAAAAAATTAAGCAAAAAAGAGAAAATCTTAGTAATTTCAGAGGAGAGTAAAAGATATCAAGAGATATTTAAAGGGTATCCAATAGAGTTTCAACACTATCCACATTATGAGGGGTATAGAGATGAAAATTATCTTGTTTTAACAGATAGGGAGTTAAAAGGAATAAAGGTTAAAAGAGAGACAAAAGAAAAGATAAAATTAAGGTATAAAGATGTTTCTCAAATAAGAGAGAATGATTATATAATCCATGAAAATTATGGAGTTGGAATCTATTTAGGAATTGAAACAATAGATGGACAAGATTATCTCAAAATAAAATATGCTGATGAAGATAAACTTTTTGTTCCAGTTGAAGGGATTAATAAAATTGAAAGATATATTTCAACTGATGGTGTAGTTCCAGAGATCTATCAATTAGGTAGACGAGGATTTAAGAAAAAAAGAGAGAAATTACAAGAGGAGATGTTAATTTTTGCTAAGGAGATAATTGAGATTCAAGCAAGAAGAGCATATGAAAAGGGATATAAATTTTCTCATGATACAGTTTGGCAAGAGGAGTTTGAAGAGAGTTTTCCATATAGAGAAACCCCTTCTCAGTTAAAAGCTATTGAGGATGTAAAACATGATATGGAATCTGATAGAGTGATGGATAGAGTTATCTGTGGAGATGTGGGATATGGAAAGACAGAGATAGCTATTAGAGCAGCTTTTAAAGCTTCAGTTGAAGGAAAGCAAGTAGCTTTAATGGTACCTACAACAGTTTTAGCTCAACAACATTTTGAAAGATTTAGTGAGAGATTTAAAAACTATCCAATAACTATTGAACTGTTAAGTAGATTGAAAACAGGTAAAGAGCAAAAAGAAGTATTAAATAGAATTGAAGCAGGAACTGTGGATATAGTTATTGGAACTCATAGAATTTTATCTTCAGATGTGAAATTTAAAGATTTAGGGTTAGTGATAATAGATGAGGAACAGAAATTTGGTGTTAAGGCTAAGGAGCAGTTAAAGAAGATAAAAAATAGAATAGATATGATCACTTTAACAGCAACACCTATACCTAGAACGTTGAATCTGTCACTATTAGGAATAAGAGATCTATCAGTAATTGATACTCCACCAGAAGGAAGAAAACCTATTGAAACAATTTTTATTGAAAAGGATAATAAAAAATTAAAAGATATTATAATGGAAGAGATAGCTAGAGAGGGACAGGTATTTTATATCTTTAATTCTGTAAAAAATATAGCTAAAAAGACAGATGAATTAAGAAAAATTCTTCCAAACTATCTGAAACTTGATTTTATTCATGGACAGATGACTCCAAAAGAGATAAAAAATAAGATAAAAGAGTTTGAAAATGGTGATATAGATATTTTAGTTTCAACTACAATAATAGAGAATGGTATAGATATAGAAAATGCCAATACAATGATAATAGAGGGAGCAGACAGATTGGGACTTTCTCAAATCTATCAATTGAGAGGTAGAATTGGAAGAGGAAATAGAAAGGGATATTGTTATCTTTTAACTAAAGAAGTTCAAAGTAAAAAATCTAAAGAGAGAGAGGAATCTATTAGGAATTTAGGAGATAGTGGTGGTGGATTACAACTTTCTCTTGAAGATATGAGAATTAGAGGAGCTGGAGAGATTTTAGGAGAGAAACAACATGGAGCTTTAGAAACATTTGGATATAATCTTTATATTAAGATGCTAAATGAAGAGATTGCAAGATTAAAAGGACAAAAAAGAGTAGAAGATGATATAGAGCTTGAAATAAAATTAAGTATAGATGCCTTTATTCCAGATGATTATATAGAAAAAGAGGAAAAGTTGAAAATTTATAGAAAAGCAGCAGAACTGAGAGAAAAAGATCAATTAGATGAGTTAATTGAAGAAGTTAGAGATAGATTTGGTGAAATGCCTAAAGAGGTAAAAAATTTCTTTTATTATCTAAATGTAAAATTAAAAGCAAGAGATTTAGGAGTTGAAATATTAAGAGAGGAAAAAGATGGATTCTTTATTAAATTTAATAGAGAGTGTGTAAATGTTGAGAAAATAACAGAGATGATGTCAACAGGAAAACTCCAATACTTACCAAGAGAGGAAGCTATAAGATATAAGGGTAGTATTATGGGATTTTTTAATGAATATGAGGGAGTGATATAATGAAAGAGTTTGATAGACTTGTGGAAATAATAAAGATTTTGAGAGGTGAAGGAGGTTGTCCTTGGGATAGAGAACAAACTCTTGAGACTTTAAAACCTTGTTTGATGGAGGAAACTTGTGAAGTTTTAGAGGCTATGGACAAAGGTGGAGATGAATTAAAAGGGGAACTTGGAGATCTTTTGATGAATGTTGTTTTTCAAGCTGATATCTGTGAAGATGAAGGAAAATTCAATATTGAAGATGTAGCTAGGGGAATAAATGAGAAGATGATTAGGAGACATCCCCATGTTTTTAAGGAAAAAGATAGTGGAATAACTTCAGATGAAGTTTTAGTTAATTGGGAAGAGATTAAGAAAAGTGAAAAGGAACATGAAAATAGAAAATCAGCATTAGATGGAGTACCTATATATTTACCAGCTTTAGCAAAGGCTGAAAAAATTCAGAAGAAAGCAGCAAAAGTTGGATTTGATTGGGATAATATAGCTGATGTAATTGGAAAAGTTGAAGAGGAACTTGGAGAATTAAAAGAGGCTATGGAGAAAAAAGATTCAGAAAATACAAAAGAGGAGTTAGGGGATCTTTTATTTGCTATAGTTAATCTTTCAAGATTTTTAAAAGTTAACTCAACTGATGCATTAGAGCAAACTATAAAGAAGTTTGATAAGAGGTTTAGATATGTAGAAGAGAGATGTGATATAGAGAAAGCCTCTCTAGAGGAAATGGAAAAATTTTGGAATGAGGCTAAAAACAGGGTTGACATATAAAAAAAATATAGTATATATAGTTAATAAGACGGGAGGAGTAGTCTAAATCATGAGATTGGATAAATTTTTAAAAGTAAGTAGAATAATTAAGAGAAGACCTATTGCAAAGATAGTTGTAGATGGTGGAAAAGCTAAGCTAAATGGAAAGGTAGCTAAGGCTGGAACAGAAGTAAAGGTAGGACAAATTTTAGAGTTAGAATATTTTAATAAGCACTTTAAATTTGAGATAATGGAAGTACCTACTGGAAATGTAGCTAAGGAGAAAACTTCTGACTTGATAAAAGTTTTAGAAAGTAGAGGAATAGAAATTGATATAGATAGTGAGGAGGATATTTTTTAGTGAAATTTTCGTTAAATTCTAATGGAAAAATAAATATAGGTCTAAATGTAACTGGAGTTCTTCCTAATGGGTATCATCTTTTGGATATGATTATGGTGCCAATTAGTTTAAGTGATAAAATAACTGGTGAAATAGAAGATATTACAGGAACTCTTGAAATAAAAACAAATAAAGCTGATATTCCTATAAATGAAGATAATATTTTATGGAAAATCTATGATAAATTTTATAGTGAAAGTGGACTTTCTAAAAGAAAAATATCTTTGTATCTTGAAAAAATTATACCTCATCAAGCTGGACTTGGAGGGGGAAGCTCAAATGGAGCATTTTTATTGAAACTTTTAAATGAGTTTCATGGAAATTTTTTCTCACAAGAAAGATTGATTGAGATAGGGAAAAGTGTTGGAGCTGATATTCCATTTTTCTTGATTAATAAATCTGCAAGAGTTAGAGGAATAGGGGAGGATATTGAGATTATAGAGAATAATTTAAAAAATTCTATAATTTTAATAAAGCCACAATTTGGAGTTTCAACAGGAAAAGCTTATAAAAATATGTCTATGCTCAATAATAAAAGAGATGCAAATATTGATAAAATCATATTTGGATTAAAAGATAATAGAGTGGATATAGTTGAAGATAATATAGAAAATCATCTAGAGCAAGGATTGTTATTAGAAGATGAAAATATAATTGAATTTAGAAAAAAATTGGCAGAATTAAATATGAAATTTTTTATGTCAGGAAGTGGAAGTGCATACTATACTTTTGTTACTCAAGAAGAATCAGAAGAAGCTGTTACAAGAATAAAAGAGTACTTAAATAGCTGTGAAGTCTATCTTTGCAGTTCTTTATAGATAATACTAAAAACAGGGAAGGTGCATTAATATGAAAATTACAGATGTTAGACTAAGAGCAGTGAAAAACGAGAACGAATTAAAATTAAAGGCTTATGCTGATGTTACTTTTGATGAATGTTTTGTTATTCACGGTCTAAAAATAATAGATGGTCAAAAAGGAATGTTTGTTGCTATGCCATCGAGAAAAATGCCTGATGGAGAGTATAAAGATATAGCTCATCCTATCACACCTGAATTAAGAAAAGAGATAACAGATTCAGTTATAGCTAAATATAATGAAATGGATTTTTCTGAAGAAGTAGCTGAAGAACCAAAAGCTGAATAAGAGATAAGATAATAAATAATTTTAAAGATAACCTGAAGGAATACTTCAGGTTATTTTGTGATTTTATAAAAGGAGTAAATAGATGAAAATTTTAATTTTAAATGGAAGTGCAAGAAAAAAAGGAAATACTAGAACAGCTTTAAAACAGATAGAAAAGGGGATAGATCTAAATAACAATAGTGTTGAATTTATAGATATTACAGATTTTAAAATAGCTGGTTGTCTAGGTTGTGATGGTTGTAAAAGAACTGGAGTTTGTGTGATAAAAGATGATGCAGTAGGATTAGTTGAAAAAATAGTTGAAGCTGATATGGTAATTTTTGGATCTCCAGTTTATTGGTGGGGAATCTCTTCTCAAACTAAAGCTTTAATTGATAGAATCTATATGAAAAACTCTACTTTACCACAACTTAAAAAGAAAATTGGTGTAGTGGCAGTTGGGGCTGATGAACTATCAGGAGAGCAATATAAATTGATAAAAGGGCAATTTGATTGTATATGTGAGTATTTAGGTTGGGAGTTTGAAGTATATAAACCTATCTCAGCTGGATTGATAGGAGATGTTGAAAAGCAAGTTGGATTGATGAGAGAATTAAAAGAGATAGGACAAAAATTATAGAAAAAGAGATATAATTAGAAAAAATATTATTGTATATATACATATAAAAAAACTGGTAGATTTTAAGAATTTACCAGTTTTTTATTTGAAGAAATTATTATAAAGAATTATAATAAAAGTAAAAATAAGAGAATAAATTAAAGATGAGGTATAGATATATGGCAAGTAGAAATAGTGAGATAGTATTTGAATATCTTAAAAATTCAATAACAGATGGAAAGTGGAAAGATGGGGAACAGATAACTCCAGAGATACAATTGGCAGGGGAATTAGGAGTTGGAAGAAATGCAGTTCGTGAAGCTATAGAAAAACTTGTTGGAATGAAAATTCTTGTAAAGAAAAAGGGAAAGGGAACATTTGTAAATAATAACCCTGTGGAGCAAGAGTTTAATCAGATGTTTATAAACTCTATATTAGATAGGGGAAATTATTTAGATATTTTAGTTTTTAGAAAGACATTTGAACCAGAAAATGTAAAGATGTTTATTGAGAACGCAGAGAAGAAAGATTATGATGAGCTTGAAAATTGTTACAATCAGATGTTGGAGTTTAAAGATAATGGAGAAAAATTTTCATATTATGATGCACAATTCCACAACATTTTAGCAAGAGGAACTAAAAATAGTATAATTATTAAGATCAGTGAGATTTTATCCAATATTATGATTTCTCATCAAAAAAGCTTAAATACCATATTGGGATTAAGTAGTGGAATGAAGGAGCATAAACTTATTTTAGAATCTATTTTAGATAGAGATACAGAAATGGCATATTATTTTATGAGAAAACATATAACAAGAACCATCAAAGATGTCCTACAAGTAGCTAAATAAAATTTAAATTCAAAATATATATATAAGCAGGCATTTTATGCCTGCTTATTATATTGTTTCAATAAAAAACAACTTATTTCTAAACAAAATTGTTGACTTTTTATAAAAAGTGATGTACTATAAAATCAATAAAATTATTTAACTTGTAGGACATGTTAGGAGGGTAAGATGTTAAAAAGTCAAAAATTAAGAGAAGTTGCTCCAGAAGTAGATCCTTTAAGAATAGGAATGGGTTGGACAACTGAAGATTTAAAGAAACCACAAATAATGGTAGAAAGTACATATGGGGATAGTCACCCAGGAAGTGCACATCTTGATTTACTGATAAATGAAGCTGAAAAGGCTATAAGAGAGCATAATGGAAAAGCAGCAAAATATTTTACAACTGATATGTGTGATGGACAAGCTCAAGGGCATGATGGTATGAACTACTCTTTAGTTTCAAGAGAGTATATAGCAGATATGATTGAGATTCAAGCTATGGCAACTCCTTTTGATGCTGGAGTATTTATAGCAAGTTGCGATAAAGGTTTACCAGGAAACTTAAAGGCACTAGCAAGATTAAATATGCCAAGTATTGTTATCACTGGTGGAATTATGGCAGCAGGTCCAAATATGTTAACACTTGAACAACTAGGAACATATAGTGCAAGATTTGAGAGAGGAGAGATTACAGAAAAAGAGCTATGTTTTGCTAAAGAGAATGCTTGTCCATCTTGTGGAGCTTGCTCATTTATGGGAACAGCATCAACAATGCAAGTAACAGCAGAAGCTTTAGGACTTACACTTCCAGGAAGTGCATTGTTACCAGCTACTTCACCAGATCTTCTAACAAAGGCATATGAAACTGGAGTAAGAGCTATAGAGTTGGCAAAAGAGGGACTTTTACCTTCACAAATCCTTACAGAAAAAGCTTTTGAAAATGCAATAATGGTTCATGCAGCTATAGCAGGATCATCAAACTCTTTATTACACATTCCAGCAATAGCTCATGAAGTTGGAATTGAGCTTGATGCTGATAAATTTGATGAGATTCATCGTAGAATACCATATATTTTAAATATTAGACCAAGTGGATTCTATCCAGGGGAATACTTCTATTATGCTGGAGGAGTTCCAGGGATAATGGAAGAGATTAAGGAGTTTTTACACCTAGATGTTATGACTGTAACAGGAAAAACTTTAGGAGAAAATTTAGAGGAATTAAAGAGAAATGGTTACTATGAAAGATGTTATGCAGAGTTAGAAAAACGTAATTTAAAGAAAGAGGATATTATAAAAACAGTAGTTAATCCAATTCAAAAACAGGGAGCATTAGCAATATTAAAAGGAAACTTAGCACCAGAAGGGGCAGTTATAAAACACTCTGCTGTACCAAAAGAGATGAGAGAGGCAGTTTTAATAGCAAGACCATTTAACAGTGAAGAGGAAGCTATAAAAGCTGTACTAACTGGAGAGATAAATCCAGGAGATGCTGTAATTATCAGATATGAAGGACCTAAAGGAAGTGGAATGCCAGAGATGTTCTATACAACTGAGGCTATTGCATCAGATCCAAGAATAGCAGCATCAACAGCACTTATTACAGATGGAAGATTTTCAGGAGCAAGTCGTGGACCAGCAATAGGACATGTTTCACCAGAAGCAACAGAGGGAGGACCAATAGCTCTAGTAGAAGAGGGAGATCTAATTAAAATAAGTGTATCAGAGAGAAAATTAAGCATAATAGGTGTAAATAATAAAGAGTTATCAGAAGAAGAAATAGAAAGAATCTTAGTTGAAAGAAAGAAAAATTGGAAAAAACCTGAACCAAGATTTAATAAAGGACCATTAGCAGTTTATACAAGATTTGCTGTATCACCAATGAAAGGTGGATATATAGAGGTTAAATAGTTATTAAAATATTTTGGGGTTAAATATATAAACTAAAACTTTAAAGGGGGAAAATATGTTAGAGTTTGCAGCATCTCCAGAGAGATTAATTTTCGGTGCTTTGCTTGGCTTTGCTATATTACTATTTTTAATTATAAAAGTTAAAATTCAACCATTTATAGCTATCATGTCTTCTGCTTTAATAATAGGACTAGCAGTAGGAATGCCATTTAAAATGATAGTTAGTACAATGGCTAAAGGTGTAGGAACAACATTGGAAACAATAGCAATTTTAATAGGTTTAGGATCTATGTTTGGTGCTATATTACAAGTTTCAGGTGGAGTAGAGGTAATTGCACATACTCTGCTTGATAAATTCGGAGAAGATAAAGCTCCTTGGGCTTTGGGAATAGCTGGACTAATTGTAGGAATGCCAGTATTCTTTGAGTCAGGATTATTAATACTTATTCCAGTTGCTTTTGGAATAGCTTACAAGACAAAAAAATCAATCTTTTATTATTCAATTCCATTATTAGCAGGATTAGCAATAGGACATGCTTTTATTCCGCCAACACCTGGACCAGTATTGGTAGCAGAGATGTTAAATGTAGAATTAAGTTTTATCATCCTTGGAATAATAATTGGAGTTCCAGCAATGATAGTAGCTGGACCTATTTTAGGAAAGATTGCTGGAAGTAATATTAATTGTCCAGTACCTAGCTCTTTTTTAGAAAATCAGAAAAAAATACAAGATAAAAAAGTTGAAAATCAAAAACTTCCTAGTTTTATGTTGGTTGTTGGAATAACTTTACTTCCATTATTTTTGATAATATTAAATACAATATCATCAATTATTCCTTTTATGAAACCTATTCAACCAACATTAGAATTCTTAGGGACACCAGTAATAGCTCTATTACTTTCAACAATATGTGGAATGTATTTTTTAGGTATTCGTAATGGATTTACAATAAAGGATATTACAGGTATTATGACAGATTCACTTCATTCATGTGGAAATATAGTACTATTGATTTCAGGTGGAGGAATGTTGAGATTTATTCTTCAAAACTCTGGAATAGGAGAGGTATTTGGTAATTTTATAGGAGGATTACCTCTACCTATGGTAATAGTAGCTTTTTTAGTAGCAACAGTTGTAAGAGTTTCTGTTGGATCAGCAACGGTTTCAATGACAATGGCAGCAGGAATAATTGCTTCTATGCCAGCAATAGCTGAATTATCACAGCTTCAACTTGCAACTATAACAATAGCTATTGCATCAGGAGCAACAGCATTTAGTCATGTAAATGATTCTGGATTCTGGCTTTCAAAATCTCTTTTTGAAATAGATGAAAAAACAAATTTAAAAACATGGACAGCTATGGAAACATTGGTAGGGTTAGTTGGTATTGTTGGAGCTACAATAGCTTGGTTTATAGTATCATAAAATAAAAAGGGGCATATATACAAGCCCCTTTTACTATTTTAATATCCTATATTCTCATCTACTAAAATAAGAATAATTCTACCTTTTATTTTACTATAACGAGTGATAA
>Mack_p1__coassemble_1519_pt1 | contig 10310 bp, 10 predicted proteins | sample Mack_p1__metabat2_high_PE_018 | metagenome-assembled genome bin Mack_p1 | reverse complement strand
ATAAATTTTTATAATTTTAAGGTATAAAGAAACTATTTGTCAAAAGAATATTTTTTAAAAAAGGTAAATATTCAATTTCTTTTTGGTAAATCTCCCTGATATAATCAAATCATCAAATAATAAATAATCTAAACTTCGTTGGAATACTGGTTTTATATAGACAAGGAGGGTTATATGGAACTTTATATTTCAAGAAATGGAGCAAAAATATCAAAAGTCAAAGAGAGTTTTCGTGTAAAAAGTGATGAACAAGAATATATTTTATCTTCGGAAAAAATTAAAAGCATTATTTTAGAAAGTGAATGTTCACTTACTTCAGGAGTTATAAGACTAGCATTTGAAAAAGATATTCCAATAATTATTACTGATATTTACGGAAATATTATGGGGCAATTTTATAAGAGCAATGGAACAAAAAATGGTAAATTAAAAAAAGAGCAATACAAATTTTTTTCTAGTGATAATGGAATGGAAATTGCTAAAGAATGGGTAATAGAAAAAATTTTAAATCAAAAAATTCATTTGGAAAAACTATTAAAAAGAAGAAAAAAATCTACAGAGGCTTTATCAATTTTTAATAATTATATTAAAAAAATTGAAGATATCAAAGGAAATACTGATAAAAATAGAGATATGATAATGGGGTTTGAGGGTATTACTAGCAGAATATATTTTAGAACAATTTCAGAAATAATGGAAAAAAAATGGAAATTTGAAAAAAGAGAACATCAAAATGCAAAAGAGCCATATAATATTGTTTTAAATTATATGTTTGGAATACTTTATAGAAAACTTGAAACTTTACTTCTTCAAGAGGGGTTTGATACAACTGTTGGAATATTGCATACAGAGGGAAACAATAAATTACCTCTATTATATGACTTTATTGAAAAATATAGAATACTTGCTTTAGAAGGGGTTTTTGATCTATTTAATTCTAAAGAGATAAAAGATAGCTTTTTTGAGGGGGAAACGTCAAAAAAATTAACAACAGAGGGAGTATAGAGGAAAAAAATATATTATAGATGATATTATAAAATTTGAACTAAAAAAATTAAAAAATGTGATTTTGGAGGTGCAAATATGAATTATATATTAACTTATGATATAAGTAACAACAAAATAAGAAAGAGAGTTTCAGACTTACTTATAGATAAAGGATTTATAAGGGTACAACGTTCTGTTTTCATAGGAGAAATTTTTGGAAATAAAATTCAAGCTATTTTAGAAGAGATAAATATTCAGCTTAAAACAGACACAGATAGTTTATTATGTATGCCAATAAATAAAGAGGAGTATTTAAGAAGTTATAAATATGGTTGTATCCCAAATTATAATCTATACAAAGAAGATGTACTTTATATATAATTTAGGGTTTATTAAAATTATTTAATAGATAGGTAAGGTTAAATTAGGAGAGTCTACATATTAGCAAACTCTCCTATTTTTTATTAACTCTTATTACTTATAAGATGATAATGTAGGCATACTTCCTTTATTTGAATTTCTTTTAACATATGCTCCATCACTAAAATCCAATTTATTTTCTTTATTTAGAATAATTCTTAATTCTTTTAATTGAGGATTATTTTCTAAATATTTATTTTTAATTTCTTCAAGATAGATATTTTTATTTCCCATTTTTTTATTAGGCGTAAATGATGAAAAATTATATCTATTTTCTTCAAATAACTCAAAAGAATCTATACTTATTTTGCAACTACCTAATCCTAATGCTTTTCCTCTTCCTATCTTATGAAGTAAATCTTTTTCAAGCTCTAAAGCATAAATTAACATTCCCAACTCAATATCTGTTAATTTTTTAAATTCTATTTTAAAAGAAAATGTTTTAAGAGGCTCTAAAAAGTGAACTGTTGTAGTTGTTGATTTAACTGCACCTTTCAATACTCTTTCATATTTTAGATAATTATTCTTATTTTCTAATTGATTTGTATGGTGCCAATAAAATTTTCTTCCTCTCATTCTACCAGATTTATCTAAATAATATTTTCTTAAAGTTTCTCTAGGCTCTCCCATAGCTTTCAAAGTTATCTCTTTAGTAATTTTTTTAACTTTAGGAAGTTTTGCATCACTAAAATATACTCTTCCACTATATGCAGAGTTACCTTTTTCATCTGCTTTCTCTACAGTTGCCCCAAATATTCTACAAGCAAAACAAAGTCTTTTTAAATTATCACAAGGTTTAAACTCTTCAGGAACTATCTCTTGATTTTTACATCTTATACAACTATGAGTAATAGTTTCTATAATATTTCTAATCTCTCCTTTAAGTGTACTTGCTGAAATTATATAGTTGTTTTTATCTTCTAAAAACTGTTCAGTAGTGTGGTTTCCAGATTTTGACTTCTCTCCACCTGTAAAAATTGGAGTATAATTTATTAAACTACACTCTATTTTACCACTATTTTTTCCTAGCTCTCTTTCTGCTCTTTCTACTTTATTCCCTAAAGAAACAAAGTTATATGGATAAGTAAATAGAGCTGAATTAGAATTTTTTGGAGTAGAATTATTTTTTTCTTTATATTTTTTAGGCTCATATTTAGAATAATCTTCTTGTTTTTCCTCAACTTTTATTTCTATTCCATGTTCCTTTCCCAACTCTTCTAGTGAAATACTTTTCTTTTGATTTCTTCCCATTATCTCTCACCTCCAACTACCCCAATATATTGGAAAATATCTATTCCATTCTTTTTCCCCAATCTCACTTTTAATCTCTTTCCATCATTCAAATAGTAATATCTAGTCTCCTTATCTTCAATATCACTTTCTCTAATTTCACTATATTTAATCTCTCCATCTCCAAAATTAAAAGCTGTTATCATAAAATTATCATTGAAAATATATAGTTTATAGAAGTTTTCATCTATCCCCTCTAACTCTCCTCTATATATTTTTCCCTCTCTATCATAATCAATATATTGTATAGTTAGATCTTTTTCCTCTTTTAATCTCTCTCTTATCTCATTTAAGTTAAATATTTTCAAATCTTCCATTATTCCACCTCTGCAAAAAGAGCCTTAATAAACTCATTAAGATTTTCTATATCTATTTTATTAAATTTATCCTTTAATCTCAATGCCTCACATAGATATTTATCCCCTATTTTTATTGATTTTTCTTCCACTCTTTCAAAGTATTTTTTCATATCTTTTACAAGCTCTTTTTTACCACAATATTTATAATATACCATCTCATCTATCTCTAGCTCAATCTGTCCAAATCCCCTTGTTTTAGAGTTTCCTATTCTTAACTCTCCATTTATACTATCTCTTAGTATAAAGTATATAATCTTTAACTCTTTAAGTGAGATATTATTTACAGTTATTTCACTAAGAAAATTTTCAGTAGTATATTCAAATTTTAATGGAACAGTTGCTTTTCCTGAAAAATGATCTATTGGAGTGATAGATCTAGATTTTAAAATATCCTTTAAACTTTCACTGATCTTGTCCTCATCAGAATAAAATCTTTTTCTAGTTTCAACATTGTATAAAAAAGCATCTCCAATAAAGATTCTTGTTTTTTGAGACTCATCATCAGATTTTCCATAAAGTTTTTTTACTTCCTCTTCATTATTTTCAAAAATATCCAAAGTTCTATCTCTAAATGCTCCTCTTAAACTAGAGCCGGGAATATATATTTCTCCTTTTCTCCCATCTTCAGTAACTTTTTCAGAACTACCATTATAGTCCAATTTTGTTCCTGTTCCTGATTCAGTAGTTAAAAATCCTATATAGTTTCCATCTTTCCCTTCACTGTCTTTCTCTTTATTTCCTAGCTTTATCAATAGGGGAGACAATGGTTTTATCTTTAATTTTAAAATTAATTTGTTGTCTAATCTTAAAAACTCTTTCATTTTACCCTCCTATTCAATTACTAGATCAATATCGTTGATTTTTAAGAAATCCTCTTTTTTAAGAGTTCCCATTTTTCTACCAAAAAGATATTCTTTTAGATTTGATTTATCCACATATTTAATCTCTTTTATATCCAATCTACATTTTCCTATACCTCTTGAAAGTTTACCTCCAAAAAGATCCCCTTCAAGAATATCTTGTAGAGCTAAAGCCACTAAGTTAATTTGGTATTTTTCTAAATTTTCTAACTCCATAACAAATTCAAATTTTGTTCCTGACGGTAACACATCATAGTCAAATTTAGCTCCCTTTTTAGTAGCTCCAGTATTTCTGTCAATTTGTATTCCATCTCTTTTTATACTTTTTATATCTGATAATATTTTCATATCAGCTATATGTATTCTTCCAGCCATACTTTTAAAACTATTTATTTGATCAAGATTTTTATATCCTAATTTTTTAGCTACCCTATTTTTAATCTCATCTTTCTCTCCATCTAAATTAGTATAACCAAAAATTAGTTTAACATCAGCAGAATTTAATATATCCTTTGTATTTTTATCTTTTAAAACTATTCCATTTTCCTCTTCTAAAAATCTTTCTAATTTTGTACTTAAATATCCTCTAAATGATGAACCTGGAATATAATAAACCTCGTTACCATTTACTTTTAAACTCATAAATGGAGAGTCTTGATTATCCCCTTCTTTTCCACTACCTATATGTAAAGCAGTTAATACTACTAATTCCCCTGTTATCTTATATCTATTTTCAAATTTTGAAAAATCCATATTAATTTTCCCCCTCTTCTCCTTTTAATTTCTTTTGTCCAATACTATATCTAACATATCTTTTTATCATCTCAAAAATTTCTCTGTTCTTTGCATTTTCACTATCAAAAATATTTTCATCTAAGAAATTAGCTTTGAAAAATTCATAGAATTTTTTTGTTCCATCATTTTCCTCATTTCTTTTAATCTGATCTTTTACAAATTCTCCTATATTATTACTTTGAAATGAAAAATTTCTGCCCTCTAATATTGAGTAAAATCTATTTAGTTGACTAGAGCTTATATTGTCTAAGGCATCTCTAAACTCCTTGCTTTCAATATACTTTTCAAAAATCGATCTTTTACTCTCTCCTAATTTTCCATTATCCATTTTAATCTCTTTTCTGCTTTCAAGCTCTCCAAAAAGAAATTCACTTTTATACTCTTTTTTCTTTCTTTCAACAATAAATTCCACTATTTTTCACCTCTCTTACCAGAGATTATTATTCTTCCAAATCCCTCATTTTTTCTAAGTCCAAGCCCTTTTTCTTCTATTTTCTCAAGTTTTGGTAAAACCCTATTAAAATCTTCTATCTCATAAGTTAAAACACTTCCCCTAGTGATTACCAATTCATCAACTTTTCTAATATTGTTAATTATATTATATCCACCTAGTTTACCTGTATTTATATAGCTCTTATCCTCTCTAAATTTCAACTCATCAATTCCAACTAATGCTTTGAATTGCTCTCCTACATTATATACAGTATTAAATGGTAAAATTAAATCTGATTGTAGATCAAAAGTTAAAATCTTCTCATTAGCTTGTTTTTGTAGTTTTAAAACTCTTTCTTTTATATCTGATTTTTTACTTTCATATTTACCAAATGTTATAACTGCTTTTCCAAAACCTTTTGATTTCATCTTTCCTAGATAGATTGTGTAGTTTTCATTCTCCTTAATCAATCCATCTGGTAAAACTATATCTCCAGTTAATTTTTCATCACATTGTAGGTACTCACTATTAAATAACATTCCATCTTCCACCGATTTAGTTTGAGAGTTAATTTTTATACTAATCTCATTTCCCTTTGCTTTTAATATAGAAGTTCCTTTTCTCTCTAATTTAACAGCTTTTCCCTTTGTCTTGTCCTCTATCTCATTTCTAGAATCTATTATCTTATCTACCTCTATCTTCTTCCCATCTACTGCATACTTTGTTACAAATTTACTTGCAAGATTAACTTCACCTAAAGTTGCATCTGATGCCTCTATACAAAGAAGATTTTCCAATGGAATATCTTGAGAAGTTGCAAAATACTCTATCAATGCCCCTCTAACAGTTGACCCTTGAATAGAATCTCTTACTTCTACATAGTTTCCTACCTCTCTTCCTGTCAATATAAATGGCTCTTGTAAATTTAAAGTATAACTATATTTTTTTAACTCTCCATTTAATTTTACCTTTGATTTTTTATTATTATTTGTGAAAAGCTTAGATATTATCTTATTGATACTATTTTCATTTTCTAGCTCTCTTCCCTCAATAGCAACTTCTACCTTTCCAATTCCTCTAGATTTAAAACCACCAATAGTGTCTAAATGGAATAAACAAGCTAATATAAACTTCAGATCCTCTCTATTTATTCTATCTGGAACCTCAATTTCACCTTTAAATTCTGCTCCATCTAATATATGTTCATATCTAAAAAGAGAGTTATGAACTGTTGTTCTTGTCTTTCTATCTATTTTTATTCCATATCTATCATCTACACTGTAATTTTCATTATTTAAAATTAGATTAGAGAATCTTATCTTATTAAATCCATTTTCTTTTATATAGTTTCCCTCTTTACCAAAATATTTCTCTATAAACTCATCCTTTGCCTTTTCTGACTCTCCCAATCCCAACTTAAATTGAGTTACTCTCTCTTTTAAAATCCCCTTAATATGTTTTCCATTAAAAAAAGGTTTCCCCTCACTATCTACCTTTACAACTACATCTATATCTTTCCCTATTATCCCTAAAGATGCTGTAAGAGCTGGGGTTTTAAGTTTAACTGTGTAATTAATTTTCATCAACTTCACCACCTACAAAATCATATAACTCTACAATATCAAAAATATTATTAAAATATCTTTCAAACTCTTGATAATCATAATCTATATTGTAATTTTCCTTTATAAATTTAATATGTTCATCTTTCATCTTAGAAAGAATATTTATAAACTCCATTTTCTTTTCAAAATCCTCTAATTTCTCATCTCTTTTTAACTCATATATATATCTTAATTTATTTTTTGGAAACTTAATCTTTTTAAGTTCTTTTATTGTTTCAAATAATTTTTCTATATTTTTAACTTTTGAATTTCCCTCTATGTTAATAGCATATGCCCTTTCCATAACTCTATTATTTTCAAAATCTATCTTCTTTCTAAAAGCATCTATATCCACACAACCTTCAGAACCTATAACTTGGAAATCAATAAACCCTGTTTGTGCATTATGCTCATATCTCTTAGCTTTAGCAAGTTTTTGAAGTTTTAACGCCTGATCAAAAAGTTGAAAAGCTGGTGTTTTAGATTTTGCTATAATAACCCCAGATGAAGAGGTGATTTTACTATCATTAGCCTTTGTTTTTGATATATATTTTTTCATCTTCTCTTCAAATATTTTTTGGAATTTTTCAGATAATTCTAATACTAATTCTGGATTAAATACTGCACAAACATCATCTCCTCCAACTATTAGAAACTCACCAATTATTCTCTTATTCTCTTTGCCTTGGAAAATATCTTCTATAGTATCAATCAAAGCCTCTTTTGTATTTTTATCCAATGTTTCACTAAATTCTTTTAAAAATTCTAAATATTTTTCCTCAACATTTGAACTACTTTTATCATTTTTAAACTTTTGAGATATATTTTTTAAGAAATCTCCTAAACCATCTCCATCACTATACATAAATCCTATAAAGCTCTTTCCATTTTCATAGTCACTTATCTCTGTTCCAAGCTCTATATCTTTAAATTCATCTTTTACATAATTATAGAAACTAATTTTCTTTTCACTTTCAGTATCTTTAACTCTATTTGAGAATATAAGTTTTCTTAAACACTCTTCACAGATAATTCCTTTATTGTCTCCAGTTGTACCTGTTAAATCCTTTATTTGCTCTCTCAAAGCTGGTATTCTCAATGAGTAATTATCAAGAATTACCTCTCCATCTTTTACAATTAACCCTATATCTTCTAAATCTCTCTCTAAATTCTCCACTGATATTTGAGCTGAATTTTTTCCACAAATTTCACATTTTTCAACCCCTATAAAATCAAGATTCATCATAGGAAAACCTTTGCTCTTTTCAACTGCTGTATTTTGAGCTAGTTTGTCTATATCTTCCCAAATCTTTCTTTTATTTTTACTATTATCCTTTCCAACTCTATATTCAGTTTCAATATATGAGACTACCACTTTAGAATTAGGAGCCTCTTTTTTATATACTCTTTTTACCTCTTTAGCTATATTTTTAGCTGTGTCCTCATCATCTACAAAAAACTTGGCATTTCCAGCTCCTACATAGATAATATCTTCCCCTTTAACTCCGTTACTTTTCAGTATTTCAGGAACAACTACTTGATTTAGATAATCTAAAAGATAACTTGCCCCTCTTATTATTCTCAACTTGTTAGTAGAAAATAAAAAATCTTTAATTTTAACTGTCTCTACAGTTACAATATATCTTGACATAAATACCCCCTTAGCTATTTATTTTTATCTTTCCATAACCATTATTATTTTTATAGCCTACTCCATTTTTCAGTCCATAATTTAATATAGTTTCAAAGTTATTGATAAGATCGCTGTTTATATTTTTAAAATTTAATTTTAATTTTCCTTTAAAAGCTGTTGTTATAAATTCATTTAATTGAATTTCTACACTTTCAAACTCTTTCTCTAATATGATAATTTTTTCAATATCCTCTTTTAAAATAGTGATTTTATTTTCTTTAGGCAAATCTCTATTGACTTTTCTTAATAGCCAAGAAAAAAATAGATAATTTGAATACTCCCCTTTGAAGTTTGAGCCAACTTTAAATAGAGTTGGTGTTAAAAACTCCACCATTAATATTTTATTCTCCAATAATCTCTTAGTTTTTTCAAATTTAATCTCTTGAATATCCAAATTTAAATCCAAAATACTCAATTTTTTATTATTTAGCTTTAACTTGGTAAGCTCGTTTATTACATTATTTAGGCTATCCTTTTCTCCTAGCTCTAAAATTAAAAATTCTCTTTCCAATTCCACCTTTTTTAAATTAAAATTGTCTTTCTGTAAGTTAAAAATTTTTAAAATTTCATCCTCTAAAATCTCCCCTTTTATATATCTTGTTCTCCCTTTAAATTTAATTATCAATCTATACATATCTATACTTCCTTTATCTTATATATTTTGATTTTACTATATTATCTAAAAAAATCAATATAACTATTCTTATTTTTTTTATTTTAGATTAATTTATAATTTTTTTATCAAATATGATATAATGTATATATATCTAATTATTAAAGAGAGGTAATATAGGATTGAAAAGAGAAGATATTTTTAAAAATTTTGAACAATCTTTTAAAAACTCAAAAGGTAGAAATAGTATTGAAGAGGTGGAGCTTTCTTTAAAATATCACTTAAATGAAAGCTATGATTTAAAGAAATTTATAGATTTTTATAAGATAGATGTTAAAGAGTATCAAGAGAGATTTGCTGAAGATAGAAAAAATATAACAAAGTTAATAACTGCTATAAGTTTAACTAAAACTGATATGTTTGAAAAGATAGAAAAATTACCTTTTTTAAAGACAATAGATGTTTTTGACAAGGTTAATACTATATATTTTTTATATACTAAAGAGAGTGATAAAAAATTTCAAGAGATTAAGAAGTATTATAAAAATAGTAATAAAATTAAAATAGAAGGTCAACTAATAGATGGTGAAGATATTTCTAGTATGTTAAAATATCTAAAAGGATTGGTTATAGATAATAAGATAAGTAAAGATGATACATTGATTGACTCTTCACTGGGATTAAAATTAACAGGAATTGCTATGTATAAACTAGCTGTTGAACATGGGATAAAAACAGTTACTTGGAAAGATTTTCAAATGCCTGTTTATACTAAAACTGACAATGAATATGAAATTGATGATAGTAAAAATGGAAAAAGAGTTCCCCTTTTAGCTGAACTTAAATTTATGGAGGAGCCTACAGATGAAAATATCAGAATTTATCAAGCTATAAATAATGAGATTGAAAAATTTAACTTCCATGCTGTTGCCAACTATTATAGAAATATGAAAATGAAAGACTATTCTTTCTTTTATGATGAACTAGGGGATCTTATAAATTTAACTAATATTTTAGAAATTAATTCAGAAAATTTTTATAAATCTATAGCTAATTTTTTAGAGAGGATTTTTACTCACAACTTCAGTGAAAAAATTGTAGTTGAAAAGATAAGATATATAGTACTTAGACTTGCTCTGTTAATTGATTACAAAGATATTGAAAATCCTAAGTTTAAATTTACTAATGAGGAAATTGAACAGGAGAAAGAGAATTTAAAAAGATATAAATTAAATAGCAAAAAAATGCAGGAAAAA
>Mack_p1__coassemble_1457_pt1 | contig 10693 bp, 9 predicted proteins | sample Mack_p1__metabat2_high_PE_018 | metagenome-assembled genome bin Mack_p1 | reverse complement strand
TGAAAAATGGTGATGAAGTAGTAATAGATTTTCACGGTATAAAAGCTACCACATTAGCATTCTTATATGTTTTATTTTCAAATGTAATTAAAGAATGTGGAAAAGATGTTAAAAAAGTTATTTCTGTAATAAATACTTCTAAAGAATTAAAAGAAGAATTTAAGTATTTTAAACAAAATTACAAAGATCTTTGTGATAAATTTTCAGGTTTAGATGCAGTTTTAGCATAAGAAAATAAGTTTACTTTAGCCTTGGATTTCTCCAAGGCTATTTTATTATAAATTTTCTTCTTATTGATTAAATTTAATATTCTAAATAAAAAATCTACCATAAATCAATTTATGATTTACAGTAGATTTTTATAGAATTTTAATTTACTTTATTTACTTTTTCATTTTTGTCTCTTTCTTTTAAAAGATTATCACAAGTAAAGATAAGATCTGAGTGATATCTTTGGTAGATTGTTGTTCCATCTCCCCATACTCCTGCTAGTCCTTTTTGTCCAGCCCCAAATACAGGTTCTCTTGCTCCATCTATTTCAGGATTTACATATTTTACAAACCATCTTTCTAATCTCATTCTCATCTCTTGAAGTTTTCCTCTATACTCTTCATTATCAATTAAATTTTCTCTCTCATCTGGATCATCTTTTAAATTATATAATTCATGTGGTCCAAAAGGATATCTATGAATATATTTCCATTCTCTATTTCTTATCATTCTAACTGGTCCATATTCATCAAATACCACTACATCATTTTCAAGATTCTCTTCTCCTGTTGCTAAAACATTACAGAAACTTTTTCCAGGCAGTGGTTTTGGTGCAGTATACTCTACCCCTACATACTCTAAGATAGTTGGTAATATATCATAATGACTATATAAACTTTCTAAAACTTTTCCTCCTGAAATATGGTTTTTATGACTTATAATTGTAGGAACTTTTACTGATGTTTCATACATATTTAATGGTGATGTTCCATTTCCTTTACCAAAAATTCCATGATGTCCCATACTCATTCCATTATCACTTGTAAATATTATTAAAGTATCTTCTAATATTCCTAACTCTTCAAGCTTTTCTACTACTTTTTTAACCCCTAAATCTACACCAGTAATAGCTCCAAAATATCCTCTTAGTATTGCTAATCTTTCCTCTTCTGTTCCTTCAAAAGTTTCTCTTATTTTCCAAGGGTGATAATCCTCTCTCGGACAACTTTCGAATTTGCAATCTTTATATAGATCTAGTAGTTCTTTTGGGTGGTGCTCCTCACCCCAAGGGGCATGAGGAGCTGTGTAATGTAAGCTTAAATAGAATGGTGCCTCTTCTTTTGCTGCTTTTTCTATAAATTCTATTCCATAATCTGTTGTTGCCTCTGTTATATATTTAGGTTCTTTAGTTAATACTCCGTCCTTGTACATTGGAGCATTGTAATATGGTCCTCCACCTTTTTCATGGACATACCATTGATTGAACCCTTGTTGAATCTCTGCACTGTTTCCTAAATGCCATTTTCCACTTAAACAGCAATTATATCCATTTTCTGAAAGTACTTTTACAAAAGTATCTTGTCCTTTTAGATACTCTACAGTATCATTGTGATGTTCATCTAACCAATCATGAACTCCATGTTGTGATGGGATTCTTCCTGTAAAAATTGATGCTCTTGCTGGAGAACATACTGGAGATACACAAAAGAAGTTTTCAAATCTAACTCCATTCTCTGCAAGTTTATCTAAATTAGGAGATATTATATCTTTATTTCCATAACTTCCTAATGACCAGTACCCTTGATCATCAGTAAGAATAAATACTATATTAGTTTTTTTCTTCATTTAAAATTCACCTTGTTACTTTTTTTGACATTTTTAACTTATTTTTCTTTATTATTGTTTTTATTAATATTTAAAAGCATTTGTTTTACATCTTCAAATCCTTTAATTCCTACATTAAAAATTGTATATATATACCAAATTATTCCTCCAAAGAATAAAATTGACCAAAATATTTTTATTCCCACTATAATTCCTCCTTATTTTTTCAACATAATTTTTAAATTTGAACCAATAATCATAGCTATCCATGCAAAAGCAAAAGCTGCTATTCCTGAATAATAAGGTCCAATTGATTTAGCTAACTCTGTTGTTGCTGGAATTTGTTGCATTATTAAGAATAATAATGGTGTTGCTGATCCTACTACTATTGCTGCATAAGCTCCCCAAGTATTAGCTTTTTTCCAATAACAAGCTGCTATAAGTAAAGTAGAAACACTGACTGAGTAAATTGATGCAGTTAAAGTCATATATACCCATAAATCTGATTTTAAAGGATACCATAATCCATAAAATAATAGGAATAATCCAATAGCAGCAACTAAAATTTTATTTAAGAAAACTGCTTTCTTTTCTGACCAAGTCCCTTTATGTAAAACAACTAAAATATCATTATAAATTACGCTCGCCCATCCTAATAAATATGATGAGTCTGTTGACATATCAGCTGCAAGCATTGCTGCAACAACTATTCCTATAAGACCAGTTGGAAGTGCTGCTGCTAAGAATTTAGGCATTGCAGTTATTGGTGCTCCACCTAACATATCAGGTTTCCAAATTGTAAGAGCTGCTAGTCCCCAAGATACAGGAATAAGAGAACGTACTATATAGAAGAAACTTGTTTTAGTATACATTTTTTTAGCAACTGTTGAATCTTTACAAGCTAATACTCTTGAAATCATTGTTTGCCATGTAAGAACTGTTGCTGAAACTGTTAAGAAGGTATACATTACATATTGCCAACCAAGATTTTTATTAATAAATGGGTTAAATCCTGCTGCTCCATAAGTGCTTTGAACCGCATCTAAAATATTTCCCCAACCTATTGTGAAAACAATATAAATTGTAACTATAATCATTCCAGCACTCATTAAGATAAATTGTAAAAAGTCTGTAACTAATACTGAAATCATTCCACCTAAAACTGTATATAAAGCTACTACTATTAGAAGACCTGTCATTGTAATTTCAAGATACTTAGGATTTAATCCTACAACTGCTACTAAGAAATCTCCTCCAGTTCTTAAAAATACTCCAGTATTTAAAAGTCCACCTATAACAATTATTACTCCAGTTGCCCATCTTACTCTTGGACTATACTTCTTTTCAAAGAACTCTGGCAATGTCATTGCATTAGCATCTCTTAAAGGTTTAATACAGAATCCTGTTTTTCCTACTAAATACATTGAAGTACATAATAGCAACCCTACAATAGCTCCAGAAAATCCATATCTATATCCTAGTTGAGCTGCTGCCATACAAGTAACTATACCAAATTCAGTCGCTGCCAATGAAGCCATTCCTGCATATAAGTTTACTTCTCTTCCTGCTACAAGATAATCTTCTACATTTGTAACATATTTTCTAATTGAAAGTCCTACTAAAAGACTTATTAAAATATAAAATCCAATTATACTTCCATCTAAAGCCCATGAAAAATTCATAAGTTCCCCCTTTTTTATTTTAACTTTTTTCTATTTTTATAGCCTTTACTAATGTTTCAAGTGCATAAATCACAGCACCATGAACTATTACATCACTATCAAACCTTGCAGTTTTTATAGTTAAGATATTATTTTTATTTAAATTTCCCTCTTTTACTCTTCTTTTTAATTCTCTCCAAAAGAAATCTCCACATTTATTTATTTTCCCATATATTACTAACTCTTCTGGATTAATTAAAGTTGTTATCCAAAATATTATATTTAGAAATACTGGTATTAAATCTATGAAAATTTCTTGAAAATAACTTTCACCGCTATTAGCCTTTTCCACTATTTCATCATATGAATACTTAATTCCAGTTAACTTAGCTACCTGCTCTTCAATTCTCCAATCTGATAAAATAGTTTCTATACACCCTTTGTTACCACAACTACATATTCTAGCTTCTTTTGATAAATCAAAAGGAATATGTCCAATTTCTCCAACTCCAAAATCTTTTCCATGATATATTTTATTATCTAAATATACTCCAGCTCCAACACCAGAACCTATATTTATTACAACAAAACTTTTTTTCTCTTTGCATAAACCAAATGTTTTTTCATATAGAGCCATTAAATTCATTCCATTTTCAACAAAAACAGAAATTCCAAATTTCTTTTCTATTTCAGATTTTATATCAACATTACTCCATCCATAGGCAGCTGAATATACACTTATACCATGTTGCACATCAACTATCCCATTTACTGCAATACCAATATTTATAATCTTATTTTTAGAAATATATTTCTCTATTAATTTGAAACATAACTTTTTAATTTCCCTATGATTTTCGATTTTCTCTTTTTCTAGCTTCAATAGATTACCTTCTAAATCAGATAAAACTATTGATATCTCCTCTGGTGCTAAATAAATTCCTAAAACTTTTCCTAAATTTGGATTTATCTCTAAACCTACACTGTTTCGTCCAGCTGTTTTTTTATTTTTACTATAGTTTTCTTTAATATACCCATCTTCTATTAACTGCTTTACTTTTTTACTTACAGCGGCTTGAGAAATTCCTATTTTGTTTGCAATTTCAACTCTAGAGCTAACTTCTTTTCTTTGAATTAATTCTAATATTCTGATATCATTTTTATTAATTTCCATTTTAATTCACCCACAATATTGTTCAATAATAATATACTATGATTTTATAAAAAACTAAACATCCTAAATATATATTTATTACAACTTTTATCCATCTTAATTAACTAAAGTATCTTTTCAAGCTAAAACCTCGAATCTATACATATTACTATTAACTAATCTTTCTTAACTTAATTAAATGTTTCTTAAATATAAAAAAAGCTTCCTATGATCTCTCATAGAAAGCCATTTTTATATTTATATACTTTTATTCTTCTTCTTTAACAAATCCAAGTTCTTTTGCTAAGTGACAAGCATAGAAATGTCCATTTCCTACTTCTGTTAGTTTTGGATCCTCTTGTCTACAAATATCTTTTGCATAAACACATCTTTTTGCAAATCTACATCCTTTTTCAGGATTAATTGGAGATGTAATCTCTCCTTGAAGTTTAATTCTTTCCATTTTCTTGTCTACACTAGCAACTGGTATTGCAGATAATAGAGCTTTAGTATATGGATGAATTGGATTCTTAAATAGAGCTTTTGAAGGTGCTTTTTCAACTAATTGCCCTAGATACATAACAGCTATATCATCAGAGAAATGTTTAACAACTGATAAGTCATGTGTTATGAACATATAAGTTAATCCATATTTTTCTTGTAGATCTTTCATTAGGTTTAATACTTGAGCTTGAATAGATACGTCTAGTGCTGATACTGGCTCATCACAAACTATAAATTTAGGGTTTAAAGCAAGTGCTCTAGCTATTCCTATTCTTTGTCTTCTTCCTCCATCTAGTTCATGAGGATATGTATTAATAAGTCTTTCACTTAGACCAACTGTTTCCATTAATTCTCTTACTTTTTCTTCAAGTTCAGTTTTTGATTTACATTTTTTATGTATAATTAATGGCTCAGCAATGATTTCACTTACTGTCATTCTTGGATTAAGAGATGCAAATGGATCTTGGAATATAATTTGCATTTTTTGTCTCATTTCAATCATTTGTTGTCTTGAATAATTTCTGATGTTTTCTCCTTCAAAAATTATCTCTCCATCAGTTGCTTCTAGAAGTCTTAAAATAACTCTTCCAGTAGTTGATTTTCCACATCCTGATTCTCCAACTACTCCTAGTGTTTTTCCTTCACAAATTGAAAAATTAACATCATCTACTGCATGTAGAAGCCCTTTTGGAGTATTAAAATATTTCTTTAAATTTTTTACTTCAAGTAAAACTTTATTTTCTGACATTATTTTTTATCCTCCTCTTCTGCTTTAAATTCAACTTGTCCTTCACAAATTAGACATCTTACTTTATGTCCTGGAGCTACTTCAGTAACTTTTGGTACTTGTGTTGCACAAAGTTCTGTTGCATGAGGACATCTAGGATGGAATTTACATCCTGATGGTAAAGCTGTTGGATCTGGCATTAATCCTTGAATTGGTTTTAATCTAGTTGCTTCTTCATCTAAGCTTGGAATTGATCCAAATAACCCATGAGTATATGGATGTTTTGGAGATAGGTATACATCTCTTAATGTTCCAGCTTCTACTACTTCTCCAGCATACATTATAGCTACTTTATCACAAACTTGAGCAACTACTCCAAGGTCATGTGTTATTAATATCATAGCTGTTTTAAATTTTTCTTTTAAATCATTCATCAAGTCTAGAACTTGTGCTTGAATAGTAACGTCTAGAGCTGTTGTAGGTTCATCAGCTATAAGAAGTTTTGGATTACAAGCAAGAGCAATAGCTATTACAACCCTTTGTTTCATTCCTCCAGAGAATTGGTGAGGATAGTCATTTGCTCTGGCACCTGGTATTCCAACTAGTTCAAGCATCTCTTTAGCTTTTTCAAAAGCTGCTGCATTTCCTATATTTTCATGAATTTCTATAACTTCTGCTATTTGCTCTCCTACTGTCATTACTGGATTTAATGAAGTCATTGGATCTTGGAAAATCATTGAAATTTGATTTCCTCTTATTTTTCTCATTCCTTCTTCAGATTCTTTTAAAAGATCTTTTCCAGCAAATTCAATACTTCCACTAACAATTTTTCCAGGAGGATTAGGAACTAGTCCCATTATTCCAAGAGCTGAAGTAGTTTTTCCTGCTCCTGTTTCTCCAACAAGTCCTATTGTTTCCCCTTCATTAAGTTCTATATCTAATCCGTTAACTGCAGATACTACTTCATCTTCTGTAACGTATTGAATTGTTAAATTTTTTATATTCAATAATTTATTACTCATTTTCTTCCTCCTGCCTCTATTATTGTTTTAGTCTTGGATCTAAAGCATCTCTAAGTCCATCTCCTAAAAGGTTTAGAGATAGAATAGTTATCATAATTGCTACTCCTGGGAATGTTGTTACCCACCATGCATATCTAAGGTATTGTCTACCTCCTGAAAGCATTGATCCCCATTCTGGAGCTGGAGGTTGAATTCCTAGTCCTATAAAACTTAATCCTGCTGTTGATAGAATAGCACTTGCTACTCCTAAAGTTCCTTGTACAATTACAGGAGCTAGTGAGTTAGGGATTATATGTCTAAATATTATTCTAGCATTATTAGCTCCAATTGCTCTAGCTGCTTCTACGAACTCTTGGTCTCTAATTGAAAGAACTGAAGCTCTTACTATTCTAGCATAACTAGGTACACTTGAAATACTAATAGCCACCATTAAGTTAAGTATACTTGGTCCTAATGCTGATACAATTGCAATTGCTAAAAGAATACTTGGTACTGCTAAGAATACGTCCATTACTCTCATTATTATATTATCTATTTTTCCACCATAGAATCCTGCTAAAGCTCCTAAAATTCCTCCAAGAACTATAGATATTCCAACTGCAATAATTCCTACTTTTAATGATACTCTTGCTCCGTGAATAAGTCTTGCAAAAATATCTCTACCAAATTCATCTGTTCCTAACCAGTGCTCTGCACTAGGTCCTTTTAATCTGTTTGCTAAATTTTGCTTAATTACTACTGTATCATAATCTGCAATTACATCAGCAAATAGAGCTAATAAAACTAAAATTACTAATATTCCAAGTCCAAGTAGAGCCATTTTGTTCTTCTTAAGCATTCTCCATACTTCTCTCCATTGGCTTCTCTTTTTATTAGTTTGTTTTGTATTTTCTTTAGTTGACATTATTAATCCTCCTTACTACTTATATTGTGACTTGATTCTAGGGTCAACATAAGCATATAGTATATCCACCAATAGATTTACAACACTGAATGTTGCTGCTAAGAATACAACTGCCGCTAATACTGTTGGAGTATCTTTTTGTCTAATCGCATCTACCATTAGTCTTCCTACTCCTGGCCATGAATATACAGACTCAGTTAAAACTGCTCCTCCAAGAAGTCCTCCAAATTGTAATCCTACAACTGTTATTATAGGGATAAGTGCATTTTTTAAAGCATGTTTATTTATAACTACCTTTTCAGCTACCCCTTTAGCTCTTGCAGTTCTGATATAATCTTGTCTTATTACTTCAAGCATAGAAGAACGAGTCATTCTTGTAATAATAGCCGCTGATCCTACTCCTAGTGTTAGTGATGGAAGAATCAAACTCTTAAATCCATCAAATCCTCCTGAAGGAAGTAATCCTAATTTAACAGAGAAAGTAAGAATAAGCATTAATCCTAACCAGAATACTGGCATTGAAACTCCTAGTAATGCTAGTACCATACTGAAACTATCTAAGAATGAATATTGTCTTGTTGCTGAAATAATACCAACAGGTATTCCAATACAAACTGAAATAATGATTCCTATAACTGCTAAAGTAAGAGTATTTGGGAATCTTGAGAATATTTCTCCAAAAACTTCTCTTCCAGTAGTATATGATCTTCCAAAATCTCCTAATAGAGCTTTTCCTACAAATCTAAAATATTGAACTAAAAATGGATCGTTTAATCCCATCTCTTCTCTTAATTTAAAAATTGCTTCTTTAGGTGCATTTTCTCCTAGTATTAATTGAGCTGGATCCCCTGGAGTTAATGACATAATTGTAAAAACTAAAAGCGATACTCCTAATAGTACAGGAATAAGTAATAAAAGTCTTCTTAATACATATTTATGCATCTTTTAATATGACACTTTAACTTTTTAAAGTGTTCTCTCCTTTCCTTTAATTTAAAAACTTAACTTAAAAACCTATTTATAATTATTTTAAAGGGCTGACTCTAAATTTAGATGCAGCCCCCCTTTTAATATTAACTATTTATCAGCATTTTCTTTAAATTTAACTCCATATAATCTATGGTGTCCTGCTGGTCTTTGTTTGAAGTTTTCTACATATTTTTGTAGTCCAACGTTTTGTTCTTTAAATGCTGTTATATAATAAGGTACTTCTTCTTGTGCAATAATTTGTGCTTCTCTATAAAGAGCTTTTCTTTCTTCTTGGTCATTTGAATTTCTAGCTCTTAATAATAAGTCATCAACTTTTGGATTTTTATAGAATGCTCTATTTCCAGCTCCACCGAAACATGAACTATGTAATAGTGGGAATAATCCATAATCAGCATCTCCAGTTACAGATACCCAACCAAGGATATACATTTCGTGGTCTCCTCTTGAAGTTCCTTCTAAGTAAGCTCCCCATTCAAGAGTTTCAACTTCGATATCTACTCCAATAGCTCTTAATTGATCTTGAACTATGATAGCTATATCTCTTCTTTCTGGGTTTTCATTGATCCAAATTTTGCTTTTAAATCCATTTGGATATCCAGCTTCTGCAAGAAGTTGTTTAGCTTTTTCAATATTTACTTCCCAAGCTTTGGCGTCATCTGTATGTCCAAATACTTTTGGTCCTATTAATGAGTTAGCTCTTGTTGCTGATCCTTTATATACAGTTTCTATAATATCGTCAACTTTGATAGTCATTGCAATTGCTTGTCTTACTCTTACATCGTTGAAAGGTGCTTTAGCTGTATTGAATCCAATATAGTCAATTCCTAAAGATGGTTCTTCTAAGAATACTAGATTTTTGTCTTCTCTTACTCTATCTTTGTCCATTCCTTCAAGATCATAAGCTATATCAATTTCTCCAGTTTCAAGTCCTATAGTTCTGTTTGTTGCTTCAGATATTGCTCTGATTATAACATTTTTAATAGGAGTTTCTCCCATGAAATAATCTGGGTTTGCTTCAAGTACGATTCTATCTCCTGATGCCCATGATATAAATTTGTAAGGTCCTGTTCCTACTGGATGTTGTCCATAAGAATCTCCATATTCTTTAACTGCTTTTTCATTAAGAATAGCTGCTGTTGGATGGCTTAAGTGACTTAATAAAGCTCCAAACGGTTGTTTTGTTATTACTTTAACAGTGTTGTCATCTATAACTTCTACTCTATCTAAAGTTCCTATAATATGAGAAACTTGAGGTGAGTTTTTCATTCTATCTAAACTAAATTTAACGTCTTTTGCTGTTAATGGTTCTCCATTGTGGAATTTAACTCCTTTTCTTAAATGGAAAATTGTTGTAACTCCATCTGGTTGTTCCCAACTTTCTGCTAGAGCTGGAATAACATTCATATTATCATCTTGATCTACTAAGCTGTTGTATATTTGAACTGTTACTTTAGATGAAGGTGCATCATTTGTTGCATGTGGATCTAAAGATTTAGCGTCAGCTCCGTTAGCAACGATTAAAGTATCTCTAACTTTCCCCTCTCCTTTAGTTTCTTTCTCTCCGCCACAAGAAACAAAAAGTAATACTGACAGTAATGCCATAAGTAATAGATGTAATTTCTTTTTCATACTTTTCCTCCTAAATATTTTTATTTTCATTTTGAAAAAAATTACTTCCAAAATGCTTTTTTTATAAAATGTTCTTTTATAGTTTCCAATCTACTAAAAGAACACTCTTTATATATTAAGGATACAACATTTTTAAAATATGTAAAGACCCATATCCTCAAATTTTGCATTTTAGAATTTAACATATAAAAAGAATGTACTATTTATTAGGCTTTTAGTCAAATTTATAAAATTTATATAGTAGATATAAATTTTATATATGATTAGTTGAGAGAACGTTTTATATAC
>Mack_p1__coassemble_1437_pt1 | contig 10802 bp, 10 predicted proteins | sample Mack_p1__metabat2_high_PE_018 | metagenome-assembled genome bin Mack_p1 | reverse complement strand
AAAATTTTTTCATCTTATTCCTCATCTCCTTTTATACTTTTTCTAGATTATAGCATATTATTTTGTATAATATACTTAACTTTTAATCTTATAAAAATGAAATAACGGGTGTGATTTCTTATATATAATTGACGAAAATGTATTGTTTTTGTTATAATATATAGATAAGTGAGCAGTATATAGTGGAGGAATATAATTGAAAGAGGAACAATATAAAAATTACAAGGAGAATATGAAGTTTTTTATTTTATCCAGAGAGAAGGAAAAAAATAGTTTTTTTTCTATCTTTAGAGAACTGCCAGGATATAGTTTGGGAATTTTTGTAGAGAAAAATGGAAACTCTCATGAAAATAGTGATATTGCAAATATTATAGGAAATATGCTAGATGAGAGATTAAGAAAAAATCCTACATTAGATAGAAAAAAACTTGAAATACTAATCTATGGTATTCATAATGAGTATAAAAAAAGATACGAAAAAAAAGATGGCAATAGTTGTTCAATTGTTGTATTCATAACAGATTACAAAAATATTGTTTTTGTAAATATAGGTGGGCTAAAGTATCTTTTATTTAGAGATCAAGCAATATTTCTAAAAAATAGAGAACACACTATAGCTTATTTGATGTATGAAGCAAAAAAGATTGAATATGATGATATTAAAAAGAGAAAAGATAGAAATACATTGACTCATAAATTTGGAGTTGATAAAGGGGTTGTAATAGATATTACCGATCCTATTCCGCTTAAAAAAGAAGATAAAATAGTTGTGTATAACAATGATATTTGGGATATTATAGAGGAAAATGATATAGCTGATATAAAAGTGAATAGATTAAAAAAACTTTTTCTTGAGAAAGATGATTATCTTTTCTTTAGTGGAGTTGTATTAAATATTAATGATGGAATAGAGAAAAGGCTTGCTGAAAATTTAAAAAGGCAAAAACTAAGTCTTAATAAGTATAAACTGTACTTAGGAGTAGTATTTTTGATAATTGGTATTATTTTAGGAACTAAGACTTATATATCTTATAAAACAGGAAATAATCTTTATGCAACTGCTGTAAAAAAAGAAACTTTAGGAAATATTGAGTTTGAAAATGAGAATTATGAAGGTGCATTAGAAGAGTATAAAATAAGTCTTAAAAATTATTCTGAGTATTATGAATATACTGGAAAAGTTGATAATGGAAAAATAGAGTATATGGATAATTTAATTGCTCAAACTACAAATGTTGTTCATGTTTTAGATGAATTAGGAGAAATAGAGGAGAGGCTATATGAAAAGGATTTTAAAAAGGCTCTTAAGGATATAAATTTATTAAATATAAAATTGCAAAATATGAAAAATAAAGATAAGTTAGAGGAGAAGGTTATAACTCTCTATTCAACTGCGTTAATACTAAATATCGCCTATGAGAATAAGATTACAGCAGATAGATTGTTAGAAGATTATTATAAAAATCCTATAAAAAATGAAAGATTAAAAAAGAAAGCTGAAGATCTGTATGAAAAATCTGCTCTTGTATTTTTGGAAAATTCATTTATGGATCTATATGAGGAGATAGCTTATAAAGAGGCATTGGATATTGAAAATGTTGTTAAGTATAAAAATACAAGTGAAATAATAAAAATGGCAAATAAAGCTTTTCGTGAATTTAAGTACTATAAATCTTTAAAATTATATACAAGTGCTTTAAAAAATACAAAGAACCATAAAACTATTGAGATGTTAAACCATAAAATTAAAATGAACGATATTGTATTAAAGGGAGTTAGGGCAGAACTTGCAGGAGATAAAATTTTAAAAAATGCTACTACAGAAGTTGAAAAGAAAAGAGCTATATTAAAATATAAGGAAGCTAAAAAATACTACTCTATTTTAGAAAATAATGGTTCTATATCTAAATCAAGATATAAAATGATATTAGATAGAATAAATAAAAAAATAGGTGAAAAATAAAAAGTATACGATTGTTCTATTAAGAATATATGGTTAAAAAATATTAACAAACAAAAAAACTCTCTTGAAATTATTTCAAAAGAGTTTTTTTATTAGGTTGATATAAGTAAGTAAATAGAGAGAATAAAATAAATCCTAAAACAGTAATACCTGAAGCAATAAGAGCTGAATATCTAACTCCTATACCATAAGTAATAGGAAGTCCACCAAGATAAGCTCCAATAGCATTTCCAAGATTAAAAGCAATCTGTATTCCTGCAGCCCCTAACATCTCTCCACCAGGAGCAAACTTTATAATCAAAAATTGTTGAGGTGCACTTACAGCAAATAAACATAAAGTTACTATGCACATTAAAAGTACTGCTGCCCATTTATATGGGGATAAAAAGAAAATTCCAAGCAAAGTAATTGCCATGAGTCCTTGAAATAGTGCCCCTACTTTTCCAGGATAGAAGAAAGAGCTAAGTTTTCCTCCAATCATATTTCCAATTACCATACCAAGTCCTGCTAAAACCATAAGAGCTGTTATAATTTCAGGAGCAAAACCAGATACCTCTGTAAACATAGGAGTTACATAACTATACCAACAAAAAGCTCCACCATTTCCCAGCATAGTAGCTCCTAATATCAACCATGGAGCTAAGTTTTTTAAAAATTTAAACTGTCCTAAAAAACCTGTATCTGGAAGAGGATCAACATAGGGAACATATTTCTTTATTAAAAATATAGTTAAAATATCCCATAATACAATAAATAAAAAAATTAATCTCCAAGATAAAATGCCACTAATAAATGTACCAAGAGGAACTCCAAAAAGATTCGCCACTGTCATACCAGATATCATTATTGCTACGGCTTCTGATTCTTTTCCCTCTTGAGCAATTTTTGATGCAACAATAGAGGCAACTCCAAAATATGCTCCATGGGGAAGTCCAGATATAAAACGGGCTAATAACATAACTGTATAACTTGGAGATATAACAGCGATTCCATTTCCAATCACCATAATAGTTACAAGAAATAATAAAGAATTTTTCATAGGATATTTACGAAGCATTAATAACATAATAGCTCCAAAACAAACCCCTAAAGCATAAGCTGAAATAAGATGCCCAGCTACTGGAATTGTTATTCCTAGAGAAGAAGCAACATTGGGAAGAATCCCCATCATTACAAATTCTGCTACCCCAAGACCTAGAGCTCCAAAAGCTAAAGCTATAAGACTTTTTCTAATATTGCTGTCCATAAAAAAGTACCACCTTTCAAATTTTTAATAAAATATATATATAATTTTTTTTAACTTATTTCAAGCTTTTTATAAAAAGAGGATAAAAAACATAAAAATACGTTTTATTCAAGGATTAAACGATTAAAAAGAGCATAAAAAAATACACCCTTAATCTTAAAATAAGATTTTAGGTGTATTTTTTTTAGAATAGATCACCTTTTCTTTTTAAAATCAATCCACAAAGGAAAGTCATGAAATCAGAGAAAGGAAATGCTAACCAAACTCCATTCTCTCCTAATAGAGGTGGTAAAATAATAAGTCCTAATACAACAAAAACAGTACTTCTTAAAACTGAAAGTATATTAGCTGCCTTTGATTTGTCTTTAGATTGTAAAAATGATATATCAATAAAGTTTGCTCCAACAAAGATTATAGCACATGAATATAAGCTCAATCCATGCCACGACATTTCTACAAGTTTACTATCTTCAGTAAACATTTTAATAATAGTATCTCCAAAGAAGTTTACCCATATTAAGATAATAACTGCAATAGCAAATGCCACTATATGTCCAATCTTATAAGTTTCTTTTACTCTATCAAATTTACCCTCTCCGTAGTTATAACTTACTATTGGTTGAATACCTTGTCCAAGTCCATTGTATAACATTCTAAATATATAGAACACATAACCAGCTATGCAGAAAGCTGAAACTCCCATCTCTCCACTGTATTTCATAAATGAGATATTAAATAGTATTGTGATTAATGCCACAGCAAATTCCATAATAAATGATGGAAATCCTATACTCCATATCTTTTTTAGAGTATCAAATTTTATTCTATTTTCAAAATAAAACTTAAATCTTGAACCTGGTTTTAAAAAATAATGTATCAAAAATAGCATAGAGGCAAATTGTCCTATTCCAGTTGCAGCAGCAGCTCCAAATATACCCCAACTGAATTTCATTATAAAGAGCCAATCTAAAAATATATTTGTAATTGCTCCGATTACCATTGAAAAGAAAGCATAGGTAGGAGATTTATCATTTCTTACCACTGCATTAAGTGAGTTTGAGATCATAAGAAATCCCAATGCAAAGGTACAAGGATACATATATTTTTTTACCATAGGCATAAGGTTATCATTAGCCCCCATAAGATATATTATCTTCTCATTAAAAATAAGTACTGTTAAAAGTATCAAAAGATAAGTAGTAATATTCAGTATGATAATATATGAAAAGCATCTGTTACAATGCTCTTTATCTTTAGGATTTAAAGATATAAGAGTGGCTCCCCCTATTCCAAACATAAGGCTAAGAGCAGCACCAAAATTTATAATTGGATAGCCGAGATTTAATGCAGCCAACCCCTCTGCTCCCACACCTCGACCAACAAACACACCATCTACAATAGCATATAGAGCAGTAACTATCATTCCAGTAACAGCAGGAATAGAAAAATTTAAAAACAATTTAGTAATAGAATCCTTTCCTAAACTAATACTTTTAGCCATTATATTCTCCTTTTTATTAAAATTTTTCAATTAAAAAAATGTCAAAAAGAAAACTCTTTCTAACATTTTTTATTTTAGGGATACATAAGTATCCCTTTATTATTATATTACAATTTAACTATCTTAAATCTTTTATTTTGCTTCAAATATAAGTTCTTGATTATCTTTAGTTGTAATTATAACTTTATTATCTTTCATTTGAATTTTATCAGCTTCACTTAAAAGTTGTAGATATTCCATTTCAGCTGCCATTTTATCTTGTGGTCCAGCCATCATAGTAGAAGCTACGTTACTTACATCAAGATCTTCACCATTGATTACAGCTCCACCGAAGTATCTATTTACACCTGAGAATCCAAATACTTTACCATCTTCAAAGGCAATTGTAATATCAGCATTTTGGTATTTATTAGTTAAATGATATTCTTGAGGTGCTTTTTCAGCTACTACTTCCTTTTTTTCTTCTACTGAACTACAACCTACTAATAAAGTTCCTGCTGCTATAAGCATCATTAATTTTTTGTACATGAACAATCCCTCCTAATTATTTAAAATAGTCTTGACTACACTCTAACATTTTTTTTTAATTAAAGCAACCCTTATTTTACTATTTTAAATACTTTTTCTTTACCACTAAATCGTCTTTTCCCTCTCCTAATCTAAACTCATCATATAGTTCGTCATCATCATCTACATATACAGTAGCATCGATAACATCACCTTTTCTAATCTTTAATTTAGAAAAATCTCTGATATCTCTAACTACATACTCTTCTTCCCATTTAGAACAGTAAACAACTAAATCACCTTTTAATTTTTTAGCAGTTTTAATAAATGATTTTATTACCTCATCAAGAGTTATTTTACTAACTTCATAAGCCATAATTTTCACCTCTTATTTTATTTTTTTAAATGATGGTTGCATCTTATCAAAGGAAGATATATATTTTACACCTATACTTTCTAAAAAGTCATATACTCTATCAAAATCCATAGTCATATAATCCTTTATATGAGAATCTGATCCAATAGTTAAGATCTCTCCTCCTAACTCATAATATCTTTTTAAAATATCTGTACAAGGGTAGAATCTATCCTCTCTATATCTATAACCTGAAGTATTAACCTCTATCCCTTTTCCCTTTTCTATTAATTTCTTTAAGATAACATCAATTATATCAAAATGTTTCTTATAATCTAAACCTCTAAATTTTTCTCCACCATATCTTGTAACAAAATCTATATGTCCATACACATTAAATTCATTGTATTTTTCAATATTTTGTAAAACATATTCAAAATATAGATTGTGCACCTCGTCCTTTGTTCTTCCAGCTTGAATCTCTCCAAATGCTAAATCTACTCTATCAATAGCATGGCTTGACGCTATTACAAAATCAAAGGGGTATTTTTTTATAACACTTTCAAGATAATCTTTAGTGTGTGGCTGAACTCCTACTTCTACACCAAATTTAACATCTATATCTTTTTTATATTTCTCTCTCAGTTCAAAAACTCTCTTTGCATATCTATCTACATCTAAAATCCAGTTGTCAGTCATTCCCTCTATATCATATTCAAGATGATCTGTTAAAGCTATCTCTTCAAGGCCTAATTTTATTCCCTCTTTAACTATCTCTTCTATATTTTGAGTTGAATCTCCTGAAAACTCACTATGCAGATGATAGTCACTTATTATTTTATTCAAAATTTTCTCCTCCTTAAAATATAAAATTTATTCTCACTTATATTGTATCATATTTTTTTAATTAATTACACTTTTCTTACATTTATTTTTTTTATTTCGTATTTTATACAATTTAGTCTAATATATACTTTTTAAAAGTAAAGTAAATAAAAGACATTCTTTTTTAGAAATTTTTAACCAAAAATAATATAAAAATTTTAAGAGGATAGTAAGTAATTTAACCTAATAAATACTATGTAAATATTCACTTATGGCCTATTGACAAAAAACAAAGTCTGAATTAATATTATACTGTAAAAGGCAAAAGAGTGATTAACATTTTATTCAAGGTGATAAAAAATGAAAAAAGTAGTTGTAGTAGGAAGCATAAATATGGATTTAGTAACTATGTGTCAAAGAGTTCCAAAAGCTGGAGAAACTATTTTTGGTGATAGATTTTTTCAAGTTCCTGGAGGAAAAGGGGCAAATCAAGGTGTAGCTATGGGAAAGCTTGGAACAAAAGTTACTATGTTAGGTAAAGTAGGAGAAGACTCTTTTGGAAATGATCTTATAAATTCTATGAAAAATAGTGGTGTTAATACTGATTATATTGAAAGATCTAAAAATTCTACTGGAATAGCAAAGATAATAGTTGAAGCTAATGGACAAAATAGAATACTTGTTGTATCTGGAGCTAATATGGATGTGGATAAAGAATATATTGATAGGCATATAGATGTAATAAAAGATGCAGATATAGTTGTTACTCAATTAGAATTACCTCTACCTACTGTTGAGTATGTTCTTGAAAAGGCGAAGGAATTTGATAAACTAACGATATTAAATCCTGCACCAGCGGAACCTTTAAATGAAAAAATAATAAGATCGAGTGATATTATAATTCCTAACGAAACAGAGTTAAGTTTTATAACTAGAATGCCTACTGATACAGATGAAGAGATAAAAGCTGCTTGTGAAAAACTTTTAGATATAGGAGTAAAAGAACTTATAGTTACATTAGGGAGCAAAGGATCATTACATATAAATAGAGAAAAATCTCAATTTCATAGTGCATATATGGTAAAAGCAATAGATACTACAGCAGCAGGAGACAGTTTTATTGGTGGTTTTGTTAAGGCTTTAAATAAAAATAATATAGATGAGGCTATAGAATTTGGAACAAAAGTATCTGCTATAGCTGTTACTAGAATAGGAGCTCAAAGTTCTATTCCAACATTAAAAGAGGTAAATGAATTTCAAGGGGTGAAAAGATCATGAAAAAAAGTAGATTACTAAATAGTGAACTTTCTTATGAAATAGCAAAAATTGGAGGATCAGCTCATATAACTATTTGTGATGCAGGGCTACCAATTCCTAAAGATGTAAAGAGAATTGATTTGGCATTAGAAGCTGGAACACCAACTCTTATTCAAGTTTTAAAACCTATATTAAGTGAGATGCAAGTGGAAGAAATAATATTAGCAAGAGAGATACATGATAATAATATACCTGTATATGCTGCTATAATGAAAGCTTTCAAAGAGGCTGGAATGGATCCAAAGATAACAGAAGTTTCTTATGAGGATTTTAAAAAAATTACCCATGAAAGTGAAGTTATTGTAAGAAGTGGTGAGTGCTCTCCATATGCCAACATAATATTAAAGTCAGGAGTAATATTTTAATATTGCTACTATTGAGACCTAAATGAAATATAATGGTATAAAAATATAAAGCTTTCTATAAGTTAATATACTTATAGAAGGCTATTTTTATGTTTATAGACTAAAAAATAAGCAGAATGAAAACTATTAAATTAGAACATAAAAGACAAAATTTGTATCAAAAGTTATTGTTTATTTAAAAATTAAAGAATTGTTAGGAAAAAGTTTCAAAAGATGCTATAATCTATCCACAAACAGAAATGGAGGGCTTAAATGGAAGCAAAAAAAGTATTGTTCTATGATATCAAATCATATGATAAAGAGTTATTCAAAAGATTTGGGAAAGATTATAATTTAGAAATGAAATTCTTAAAGGGGAAATTAAATGAAGAAAGTGCAGATCTTTCAAAGGGGTATGAGATCGTATGTGCTTTTGCAAATGACACAATTAATAAGGAAGTAATTGATATTTTAGCTGAAAATGGGGTAAAACTTCTTGCTATGAGATGTGCTGGGTATAATAATGTATCTTTAAGACATATAAAAGATAGATTTAAAGTAGTAAGAGTTCCAGCTTACTCACCTTATTCAATAGCTGAGTATACAATGGGGATGATCTTAGCATTAAATAGAAAAATTCACAAAGCATATGTTCGTACAAGAGAGGGGAACTTCTCAATCAGCGGACTTATGGGATTTGATTTATATGGAAAAACTGCTGGAATTATAGGAGCTGGAAAAATTGCTCAAATTCTTATTAAAATATTAAAAGGTTTTGGAATGAATGTAATCGCTTATGATCCATATCCAAACTATGACAAGGCTAAAGAGTTAGGATTTGAATTTGTAGATTTAGATACTCTTTATGCAAATGCTGATATTATATCTCTAAACTGTCCATTGACAAAGGAAACTAAATATATTATCAATAGAGAATCAATGTCTAAAATGAAAGATGGAGTTATGATTGTTAATACTGGAAGAGGAAGATTAATTGACTCTGTTGACTTAGTTGAAGCATTAAAAGATAAAAAAGTTGGAGCTGCTGCTCTTGACGTTTATGAAGAGGAAGCTGAGTATTTCTTTGAAGATCTATCAGATAAAGTTATAGAAGATGATATTCTTGGAAGACTTCTTTCATTCCACAATGTACTTATAACTTCTCACCAAGCTTACTTTACAGAGGAAGCAGTTGAGGCAATTACAAAAACTACACTTGATAATATAAAAGACTTTATTGAGGGAAAACCTCTTGTTAATGAAGTTAAATAATTGAAAAAAGAGAGTTCGTTATATGAACTCTCTTTTTGTTGTTATTTCTCCATCCTTTAAAGCAATACTTCCATTAACTAGCACATATTTTATCCCACTAGGTGAAGTTAGTTTATCAAATGTGGCATTATCTTTTAATTCATCTAATGAAAAAATTGTAATATCCCCATTAGCTCCAATTGAAAGAGTTCCAGCCTTAAGTCCATAAAAATCAGCTGGTTGATTAGTAATTTTAGCAACTCCCTCTGATAAACTCATAATCTTATCATCTAACACATATTTTCTTAAAAATTTGGGAAAAGTTCCAACAGCTCTAGGGTGTCCATTACCACTTTCTGAAAGGAGTCCATCACTTGCAACAACTACATTTTTATCTTGAAAAGCTATTTTAATATCCTCATCAACCATTAAATGACCAGCAACTAAAGTATCTGGTGAATTTTTACGTAGGTAGTTAAAGATTTCTTTTGTACATCTTTGTCCTTTGTACTTGCCATCTAAAACTTCTAATCTAGAGTAATCTCCACCATGAGATTCAATATATCCATCATCAAATACAGCTGATCCAATATGAGTACTAAAAGCAGTATAGGGATAACAATCACAACCTATATCTAAACCGTTATCAATTTTATTTTGTATATAGTTTAAAAATTTTCTCATCTGTCCATATCCAGCCATACTTCCAATATGTGATATTTGAAAATGTGAATTTATATACTTGGCAATTTCAAAAAATTCCTCACAAGACTCTATAATATCATCTCCATCTTTTCTTAGATGAACAGCTATTATCTTATTTTCTCCTAATTTAGCTAGATTTACAAGTTCCTCTCTGTTTATCCCGGGAATATACTCAATTCCAAAGCTAATACCCAAAAGATTATTTTCTTTAATTAATTTTTCTCCATATCTATACATCTTTTCAATTTCATCTGATGAAAGAGAGGTATATCTATCCTCTGCTCCTATATAATCTCTTAGAATCTTATGTGGAAGTAACATTTTAAAATTTATAAGAGGATTTTTCTCATACTCTTTCAAATATTCTCCAATATTATTTGGACCTATGCCACAGTTTCCACCAATTGCTGTAGTAACTCCCATTTTTAACATTCTCTCAAAAATATCAATCTGTATCTTTCCATCTTTCATAATATCTTCGTGCATATGAATATCTATAAATCCAGGTGTTACACATAAATTTGTAGCATCTATCTCATAATCTCCAACGAGTTTATCTTTAGATATTTTACTTATCTTTCCATCTGTAATCTCTAAATTTAGATAATCATTGATACTATTTTTAGGATCTATAACAAGTCCATTGTTTATTACAATTTTCATATTAATCACCTCATCTTTATTTTAGATTTTAATATTACAATTTGAAAATTAATAATATAAAAAATTAAGTACAGATATACAAATTTTATATACAAAAAATTATTGACAAATAAAAAGATTTATGA
>Mack_p1__coassemble_1378_pt1 | contig 11175 bp, 7 predicted proteins | sample Mack_p1__metabat2_high_PE_018 | metagenome-assembled genome bin Mack_p1 | reverse complement strand
TGGAGCAAAGGCACAATTTATATGTAATGATCTTAAAAAAATAACAGGTATTTAAAAAGGGCTATAAGGGAAAAAGGGATAGAAACAATAGGAAAAGTTGTAGCAAGTCAAAAATTATTAATTAACTTGCTCAACTTTTTTTATTTCTAAATGAATAGTTTAAACATAAAAAAGAGACTGTTTTAATTAATAAAATTATTAATATAACAATCTCAATTATTTATCTATTTAATTCCAACAATTTCATACTTCTTTAAAAGCTCTAATGGATGGTAAGACTCCTTTGCATCTCTAAGCCCTAAATCACCAAAATCATCTTCTCTATTTACAAACTTATAATCTTTAAACTCATTTTGTAAAAACATCATATTTATCATTTGATAACTTCCAATATATTCATTAAGCCCCTTCTCAATATGAACCACTACATATTCATCATCTAGTGCCTCTCCTAATGAGTAAGCTATTACTTTTCCATCAACTTTTAACATTCCACCTTTGACTCCAAGTCTATCAAAGTGATTTAAAATATTGTGTATTCCAAGGTCTTCATTTCTTAAAACAGGTATAATTTCACACGACTTATCGTGACACCAATCTCCTTGAAACTCTAAAACCTCTTTTACATTTTCAGAAGTTATCTTCTCATAAGTATAATCATAAGTTTTCATAAAGTTGTTAACTCTATTTTTCTTTTTAGAGTATTTTCTTCCCTTTAAATAAGCTAAACTCTCTAAAGAGTAAACATAGTCAAAACTATCCCTTCTCTCCTCTAAAACAAAACTATCTTCAAGATAATTTTTCCATTTTTCAGGTACAAGAATAATTTGAGCTTTTTCATTTAAAAGGTTTCTTATTATCTCTTTAGCATTATCTAAGTACTCCAATGATCTAGGTACAGGCATAAAATAATAATATTTCCCCTCATATAATCCTCTTACAACTAGAACATTATTCTCTATAGCATAAGTTGCCTTCTCCCCTTGACTCCAAAGATAAAGATTTGTAAAGTTATAATCACAAGTTATAAACTTCCCTTTGGTGAACTCATCAATAATCTCTTTATCGTCAATGGTTAAATTTTTCCATTCCATTTTAATATCTCCTTAGTAAAATATATAATTTGTTCCTCACTATATAATACTAAAAAAAATATACTTTTACTAGCACTTTTTTATTTTGCTAGTTGATAGATAGCCTCAACATAGATTCTAGCAATAGTATCAATCTTATCTATTTCTAAACACTCATTTTTTTGGTGCATATTATCTACTTGAGATGAAAGAAGAGCTCCAAAAGCAACTCCATTTGTTACCTCTCTAGCATAAGTTCCTCCACCAATAGCAACTGGCTCAGCTTCAACATCTCCAGTAATATCTTTATAGATATTCATCAATGTAGAAACTAGGAAACTATCTTTAGCAACATATAGAGGAGCTGTATTTCCAGCAACAACTACATTTACCTTTCCTTCTACTTTTGCTTTTAATGTATCAATAACTTTTTGGTTAGGTACATGAACTGGACATCTCATATCTACACAAATTTCCATAGCTCCATTAGAGATATTCATCTTTCCAATATTTAAAGTAAGTTTACCAGTTTCATGATCTTCAAAATTAACTCCTAAAGATGTTCCATCATTTTCCATTTTTACATACTCTTTAAAAAACTCTACTATATTTTTTAAATCTTCATTTAAGATTTCAGCAGTTCCTAAGAATACAAATAGTGCACTAACTGCATTATATCCTTTGTGAGGTCTTGCTGCATGAGAAGATTTTCCTTCAGATGCAACATAATATTTTCCATCTTTTAATTCAACAGAGATTTTAAACTCTTTTCCTTCATTATAAGCTTCTACTTTAGATAATAGATCTCCAGTAAACTCTTGAGGAATAACAGCTTTTGCTCCATCAGGAACAGAGTTAAAAGCATTTCCACCAGCAAATGTAAAATCTCCTAGTTTTTTATATTCTTGAGTAAATTTAACACGAATAATTCCCTTTTCTGCAAATGTAACTGGGAAAGTAGAGTCTGGAGTAAATGCCATAGTTGGTTGAGGCATTTTTAAAGTGTTGAAGTAGTGTTCCATACATAAACTTCCAGTTTCTTCATTAGCTCCAATTATCATTCTTACTTTTCTATTTAATTTTACTCCTGAATCCATGATAGCTTTCATAGCATATAAGCAGATCATAGATGGTCCTTTATCATCAAGAGTTCCTCTTCCAAAGATTTTTCCATCAGCTATAACTCCACCATATGGGGGATATATCCATCCATCTCCTTCAGGTACTACGTCTACGTGTCCAAGGATACCTACAACTTCTTCTCCATCTCCAAATTCAATAGTTCCAGCATAGTTATCAAAGTTTTCAACTTTAAATCCTAATTTAGCTCCTAAATCTAAGAAATATTGTAATGCTGCTGTTGGTCCTTCTCCAAAAGGTTTTCCCTCTTTAGCAGGTTCTTGTACACTTTTTATTTGTACAGCTCCTTGTATTCCTTTTACAATCTCATCTTTGTAAGTTAAAACTTTTTCTTGTAAATTTAACATCATTACCCCCCTATTAAATTAAAACTGTTCTCCAGTTTCCAACTGTATCTTTCTATATTTTTTATAAAAAAATCTTAAATATTCATATTCAAAAGGTGATCCACTACTATAATATCTAAAACTTGTATTTTTTCTCTTATCTATCCCTTGTAGAGCAACTACTCCAGGTTTATCTATATCTACAATATCAGCAGCTTCATAAGGATCCAATGCTCCTAAAGTATAAGTATTTATTCCACTACCTACTGCATCTCTCAAATTACTAGGTCCTAAAAATGGTAAAATAAGGTATGGTCCATCTCCTACACCATAGTGAGCAAGAGTAAGTCCAAAATCTTCATAAGGTTTAGGCATTCCCAATTTTGATGCTACATCAAATAAACCAAACAAACCTAAAGTAGCATTTATAGAGAATCTTCCAAATGCTCTCATAGCTTTTTTAGGCTTTGCCTGTAAGATAGAATTTCCTGTTGTAGTAAGATTTACACTATTTGCAAAAAAGTTTTTTACCCCTTTTTGAACAAAAGTTGGAGTTATTAAATTATAGGCATCTACAACAGGTAAAAAAACATATTTATCAAAAGTGTAATTAAAATAGTATATTCTTCTATTTAAAGGCTCCCATGGGTCGTATACTCCAAAATATTGAGCAATTTCACTTTTAGTTTTTACACTTTCACTACTGTTTTTATTTTCATTTCCAAAAGCAGTTGCACAAAGTAAAGTGAAGATTAAAAGAGTCAGTATTTTTTTTCTAATTTTCATATTTAAATACCCCCTCTTTTAAGAATTTTAACATTACATCTACATTTTCAGAGTAGAACATATTTCCACAATGTCCCCCATATGGATAGATTATAAGTCTATCTTTGAAAGTATTTTCCAAGAATTTGAAATCATTTTCATTTAAGATAAGCTCATCTCTATTTGTTACAGCTACTATCTTATCAGTTGTTTTTAGATAGTTTTCTATCTGTTTAAGAGTTGTAGTTGTCAACAACTGATTTAATGTGATATTTCCACCAAATTTCTTTTTATAATATGGATAAGCAAGTCTATTCATATAATCTTCAAAATCAGCAAAATCTATCTTTTCAAAATATGGAAACATATTTGTAAATTTACCAACTGGCTCTGTTACATATACTCCCATATTATTTAAAAGATCTGTTACATAATTTAAATCTATTGATGTCAATCTAAAAGCAAGTCCTATTAGTTGGCTCATATCCTCATTAGAAAGAACATCATGCTCAAATAATTTATAGATAGTTTCCTCTGTTATCTCTGTATATCCACCTTTTAAAGTTGAAGACACTTTGCTTATAACGCTATCTATTAACATTCCTATTTTTTTAGGGTCATCATCTGTATATTTATTTAACTCTTTATCAAGTTTCACTGCTGAAGAATATATATCCACAGCTGGATTTACCATAAAAACTCTTTTAAAGTTAAATGCCTTTTCTATTTCATCTAAATATGAAACAACAGCAGATGATGTTCCTCCAAGGCTATAACCTACTACATAAAAATCAGATACTTCAATATCCTCTTTTACAATATTGTAAGTTTCCTTCATCACTTTATAGATATCCTTTCCATCTTCAATAATCATTCCTGGCATCTTATTTGTAGAAGCATTAACAATAAAGTTAGAGTGCATAGGTGAAGTTATAGAGATTACATGGAATCCTGCATCATAAAAAATTCTTTGAAATAACACCATTCTTGTAGCATGATAATCTGATCCTGTCCCAGCTAAAAGAAAAATAAGTGGAGCTTTCTCCTTTTGGTGAACTAAAGAAAACTCAAATTTGCCATTATACCATAAATTTTCAGGTGGCTCTTTACTATTAGGTAGTTTTACTTTATACACCTTTGTGGGAACAGCTTCACTTACTCCATCTGTCATAAGGGTAGAACTTCCTAATATAGTTGCCATATATGGATTTTTAAATGGATATTTGTACTCTCCAAATAGGTTGGAAAATACAAGAATTAATAGTGCTCCTATTATCTTTTTCATTTTTTCCTCCAAACAACATATAATAGTTATTCTACTTCAATTGTTAAAATTTTTCAATAGTTTAGTAGATTTCATATCCAGCTTCTTTGATTTTTACAATAACATTATTTCTATGCTCAATGTCACTACACTCAATTACAAGGGTAATCTCTTGCATATTAATTCCTAAATCTATATTATACATACTTTGAGTTATAAATAAAATGTTAGCTCTATTTTTTGTAATAAGTTTTAGAAGTTTTTCTGTTTCTCCAAATCTATCATGAACCTTAACTTTAAATTCAAATCTTCTTCCTTCATTAATAAGAGCTCTATTTAAAACTCTCTCAATAAGGTTTACATCTATATTACCACCAGAAACAACAGCACAAACTTTTTTTCCTACACATTTAACTTTTCCAGCAAGAATAGCAGCTAGAGGAGTAGCTCCTGCACCTTCAGCAACAACTTTACTTTTCTCCATAAGGAATAGTATAGCTCTAGCAATCTCATCTTCACTTACTGTAATAACTTCATCTACATATTTTCTTACAAGTTCAAGAGTTTTACAACCAACTTTTTTAACAGCAATACCATCAGCTATTGTAGGTTGAGCACAAACTTCACAACACTCTCCACGTTTTAAAGCCTCTGTCATTGAAGCAGCATTTGCAGACTCAACACCGATTACTTTTATCTTAGGATTTATTGATTTAACAGCAGTTGCTATTCCAGCAAGGATTCCTCCTCCACCGATAGGTACTAAAACTGCATCAAGATCTGCTGCATCTTCTAATATTTCAAGTCCTATTGTTCCTTGCCCAGCTATTACATATTCATCATCAAATGGATGTAAAAATACTGCTCCAGTAGCTTTTTGAATTTCACAAGCTTTAGCAAAAGCATCATCATAAACAGTACCACAAAGTACAACCTCTGCTCCATATCCTCTTGTAGCTGCTATCTTAGCTATTGGTGCTGTTTCAGGCATAACTATTGTAGATTTTATTCCTTGAGCAGTAGCTCCTAAAGCTATACCTTGAGCATGGTTTCCAGCTGATGAAGCAATAACTCCTCTTGCTTTTTCTTCTTCTGTTAAATTGGCTATTCTATTTAATGCTCCTCTTAATTTAAAAGAACCTGTTTTTTGTAGATTTTCAAGTTTAAATAAAACTTTTCCTCCAGTCATTTTTTCTAGTGTAGGACATTCAATTAAAGGTGTTCTTTTAATTGAATCTTCAATCGTGGTTTTTGCCTTTTTTATAGTTTCTAGTGTAACTGCCATTTTGATTCCCCCTTAGTAATGTAAAATTTTCATATAAGTTTGTTGTCTTTATTATAGAACTTTTCTTACTTATTTTCAACATTTTTATTATTTTTACATCAAAAGTAATAAAAAAAGAGCAATTTATAAAAAGATTGAACTATTAAATTCTACAAAAATTATATATTGTGAGATACTCTAATTCCATTTAAGAGTTTTGTGCAATCTCTTTTATTTTTACATAATCTATTTTTCCAGTACCTAAAAGAGGTAGAGTTTCAACATAGATAACTTTTTTAGGAATCCATAACTCACTATATTGTTTTTCCTTAAAATACTCAAACATATTTTTTAAATCAACATTTTCTTTTTCTGTTACAAGAATAAGTTGTTCACCTTTTTTCTCATCAGGAATTGCCACAACAGCACTAGGTATCTCATCTAAATAAGCATTTGTAATATTTTCCACAGCAGTAAGTGAAACCATTTCTCCACCAATTTTAGCAAATCTTTTAGCTCTTCCTAATATTGTAACAAAACCACTACTGTCAATATCTACAATATCTCCTGTATCATACCAACCATTTTCAGGACCTACAATCTCTCCATCTTTTAAGTATCCCATCATAATATTTTTACCTTTTATCCAAAGTCTTCCACCTTTTTCAATTCCTGAAATACTCTCAAGTTTATATTCAATATCTGGAAGAAATCTTCCTACACTTCCTCTTTTTTGATACATTGGAGTGTTTACTGAAATAACAGGACTTGCCTCTGTAACTCCATAACCTTCAAGAACTCTTACTCCAAATTTTTCCATCCATTGATAATATGTTGCATCTTTAAGTTTTTCTGCTCCAACTATTGCATATTTTACATTGTAAAAATCATAAGGGTTTGCTTGTTTAGCATAACCATTAAAAAATGTATCTGTACCACATAAAATAGTAGAATTAGAGTCATATACTAATTCAGGAACAATTTTATAATGAACAGGTGATGGATAAAAAAATACCTTTATTCCTGAAAGAATAGGTAAAATTGTACCTATACCCAATCCAAAAGAATGGAACATAGGAAGTGCATTAAACATTATATCTCTTGTATTAAATGAAAATAGTGAAGAGATTTGAAATCTATTTGCTTGTAAATTTTCATGACTTAACATTACAGCTTTTGGCACTCCTTCAGATCCTGAAGTAAATAAAATTGTACATGGATCTGTAGAAAAAGTTTTTGGTACAGCCCTTACAATAAAATCTATAAGTCCATTTAATTTTGTAAAAAATCCTATTTTCTTTTGAAAATCTTCAAGATATATAATATTTATTTTATTTTCTTCTAGGGTTTCAATTAAACCTTCTAATTTAAGCATTTCAACCATTTTTTTAGCAGTAATTATAGTTGAAATTTCTGCTGTCTTTACACATGAAAGTATCTGATTTTTTCCCTGTGTAAAATTAATCATAGCAGGAACTTTTTCAGCAAATTGAAGTCCAAAAAATACAAGAGCATTTATAACAGAGTTTGGTAACATAACTCCAATATTCTTTTCAGAAAAACTACTTTTAATAGCTTCTCCAATAATATATGATTTTACTATAAAATTTTTGTAATTTATAGGCTGTCTTGCTATATCTTCTGCTATCATATGCTCTCTTCCATGAAGTTTTTGAGCTTCAAGAAGTGATTTGAAAATATTTACTTCCATAGGAGAAGACTTAAATATCATTGAAGTCATAATATTATAAAGTTGATCTCCTATTTTACGTCTTTTTTCAGATCCTTTATCATTTTCTCCAAGAATTATTTTAGTAGGAGGAAGAATTGTTATTTTTATTCTAGGAAACATTTTTGTTTTAACTTTATTTTTTAAATATGAAAATTTTGAATATTGTGCTCCATCAATTCTTATTGGAAGAATATTTGCTCCTGAATTTACAGCAATAACTCCTGCTCCTTCATAAACTTTCATTAGAGACCCTGTAACTGTTATTCTTCCTTCAGGGAAAATAATACATTTTTGATTATTTCTAAGCTCTGTTATAAGTTGCTTTAAAGCAAGGGGATTAGTTGGGTCCATAGGATATATTTTTACAACAGAAGTAAAGATTTTCACCCACCATTTTTTTGCAATATTTGTATTAATTGCAAAAACAAGTTTTTCAGGCATAAAAGAAGCAACTAATAATCCATCAAGAAGAGATGTATGATTTGCTACTAAAAGAACTTTTTTTCCTGCTTTTTCATAATTTTCTAGCCCTGTAACCTCAACTTTAAAAACTAAAGAGAGGATACTTTGTGCTAAAGATCTTGGAAGAGCATCAGGAATTATTGTAAGAATATATAGTGATACACATAAACTTATAATAGCTAGTATAAGAAATATTGTTTGTATTTGAAAGCCAAGCTTAAACATTCCTAAAACCATTCCTGAAAGAAGAACCATTCCTAAAGCATTCATAATATTATTTCCTGCTATTATTGTTGCAAGATATTTTTTGGGAGCTCTACTTTGAAGAAAAGCATTTAATGGAACAATATACATTCCACCGAAAAAAGCCATAAAAAATAGTACAACTCCAATTTTTATTCCATCTATTGAGCTAAAAAATGGAACTGTGTGTATTGATTCTATTGGAGCAACATATGTTTTTGTAAAAATATGAAGAAAATATGCAGTAACAGCTATACCAAAAGAACTTAGTGGAACAAAAGTAGGGTGTACAATTCCCCTCATAATTTTTGAACAAACAAAAGAACCAATAGCCATTCCCACAGAGAAAATAAGCATAAAAACTGCAACAGCATTTTGAGAAAGTTCAAGGACATCACTACACATTGGATAAAGCAGAGTAAGAATAACAGCTCCTAAAGCCCAAAACCAAGAGAGTCCAAGTATTGTAATATACATACTTCTCATTTCAGATATTTTTTTCATAGTAAGCTTAATATCTTTAAAAATATTGTAATTTATCTTTAAATCAGGACGTGGTGCAGGAGCAGAGGGAATAAAAAATCCAGCTACCATACCAACAAAAGAGCATAAAAGAAGAGTGAGTGCAATTAATATAGGAGAAGAAATTTGAGTTCCCATAATAGTTCCTGCTAAAATAGAAAAAAATGTAGCTCCATCAATATAAGCATTTCCCTCAATTAATTCATGCTCTTTTAAATGTTGAGGAAGAATAGAGTATTTTATAGGACCAAAAAATGCAGACTGAACACTCATAAAAAAAAGTATTACAACTAAAGCATAGTATAATTTAAAATATACTGCAATAACAGCAAAAAACATAAGTATAAATTCTAGAATTTTTAAAAACTTTGCAATTTTATTTCTTTCATACTTATCAGCAACTTGTCCTGCTGTCGCAGACACAAGAAAGAATGGAAGTATAAAGAGTATTGAAATAAAATTTAGTATAATTCCCTCTTGAGTTCTATTTAAAGTCATATTATAAGTAACAAATGTGATAATTGCAGTTTTTAAGAGATTATCATTAAATGCTCCCAAAAATTGTGTTATAAATAATGGCAAAAATCTTTTACTTTTTAAAAGCATAAAATTCCTCCTTAATTTTATTTTTTAGATTATTTTTATATCTATTTTTTTATTTTCATTTTTTTTATACTCTTCAACTATTTTTCATTTTCTAAAAATTTATTAAATCGCTCAATATCATTTTCATAAAGTATCTCATTTTCAAAATAATTTACAGACATCATTTTTATAGTATAGACAGTTTTCCAATTAAAACCTATTTCTTCTTTTGTTTTTATTAATTTTCCATTTTCATCAAATATTCTTTTTATACAATAGTCTTTTTTCTTATCATATTCCTCTTCTATTCTTAATTTTCCTGTATTATCATAAACTTTTACTGGAGGAAGTAATTTACCTTTTTCACTAAACTCTGCTTTCATAAAAATTTTTCCATTAGGATAATAAACTATTCTTTTTCCTTGAAACATTGCAAAATTTATCATAGTTTCTTCTAATATAAGTGAGCCACTTTCACTATATAATTTTCTTTTATATAAATCTCTTGTGTTATACAGCTCTCCTCTATCTATTTTTTCAATTACCATTTCCTCTTTTAATTTTCCATTAGAATAATATTTTACTTTTTCATTTCCATTTTTCTCATATTCTCTCTCTTCAGCTATCATACCATCATCTGTATATTCTTTTTCTTTTATTTCTTTATTATTTTTATAATCTATCTCTTTTACAACTGTACCAATATAATTATAATATTTTGCCAAACCATTTTTCTTTCCGTGTTTGTAATTATACTCTACATAACCACCATCTGAAAGTTCCTCTCTCACTATACCATATTTAGAAAAATCAGTATCATACCTATATTTTTTTGAAATACTATTCTCTGCCATTCCAAGCAAACCAAGAAAAATCTTAATTAAAATATATAAAACTATTAATTTTAAAATACTTTTAATAAAACTTTCATTTTTTTTATCAGCTTTATCTTCTAAAACTAAAGTTCCTTCTTTTAAATTTTCCTTGAGAATAAAAAGCATTTTTGCTATGTTATTCATAAAAAATACTATTCTAAATTTTTTTCCAGATTTATTTATTATTTCAATATCGCTAGATTCTTTTATTTTAACCAAAGCTATATCATCAAAATATATTTTTTTCCAGTGACTTATTTTTATATAATTTTCTCTTAAATTTATTTTTATCTGACAAAACACAGGAATAAAAATAGAAAAAATTATCGCAACAATAACCCTTAAATTCTTTGAAATAAAATAAGGACTTGTACAAAAATCTATAACTGAAACATAATTATACTCATATTTATATATTTTTAAAGTAATAAAACAAACCACAAAAATTAATGAAAAAATAAAAGTTAATTGTGTTAGTAGTATGTACAAACTTGGATAAAAAACCTCTTTTTCTCTTAAGTTTTCAAGGTTTTCCTCTCTATTAGCTTCTATTTTTGCCAATTTTTCTAATATTTTATCTCTGCTTTTAGACATATATAAAACCTCCCATTTTTTATTTTAATAGTTATTCTTTATAATTTCATTGTTCAACACCATTTTTAAAATAACGTGTACTTACTAAAGTTCCGTCTTTTTCACTATACTCTTCTACTATTTCTATTCCGTCTTTTGTATATTCTACTTCTTTTATTAGTTTTTCATCTTCATTATAAACTTTTCTAAGTCTCAGCTCTGAATATTTTTCATCATAAATATTATAAATTTTTAATTTTCCCTCTTCTGAATAAGATTTCTCCCATAATTTATATCCTTCATCATACATAATTTCCTTTTTGATATTTCCATTTTGATAATATATCTTAG
>Mack_p1__coassemble_559_pt1 | contig 27193 bp, 20 predicted proteins | sample Mack_p1__metabat2_high_PE_018 | metagenome-assembled genome bin Mack_p1 | reverse complement strand
AATTGTTGTGGTGACTATATTATACAAAAAAGAGAGCTGAGTAAAACATTTTTTTAAAAATGTTACTCAGCTTTTTTACAAGTTTCTTCATCTTTGTTAATAACAATAACTTCATGTCCTTTTGAAGTGAAAGATTTTATAAGGAAATATATCTCTTTTCCTTCTCTAGCAATTATAATATTCAATTTGAAATCTCCTTTATACTAAGCTTTTAAATTTTTCGATTGATAAACTAATGGGACTAATAGTTTCTATTCCAAAATCTTCATAAAGATTTTGTCTAGTGGGATCAAAAACTCTAGCTATAACTTTGGGAACATTATATATTTTTTTGCTATCTGTGCAATCATAAGATTTGTATTATCATCATTAGTAGCTGTAACAATTATTTCAGCTCGTTCAATATTAGCAAGTAAAAGAGTATATTTTTCTATTTCATCAGCTTCTATAGTAAAGCCACTAAAAATCTCACTTAACTTTTGAAAGGTCTCTTCTTTTTTACTACACTTTTCTTTTGAGTAGATAGATATTCTGCAACGCTCGCTCCAAAAGCTCCACAGCCAATTATTATAATATAGTCCATTTCTCTTTTATTCATAATTACCTACCCTAAATTAAAATCTTTTGATTCTCCAGCATTAGTAACTCTTTCTAAGTTACAAATTGCAGGTTCATAAGATGGATTAAAAGCTAAAGATGCTCTATATTGTTTTTGAGCATTTTCAGTATTTCCAACACTTTCAGCAATAACTCCTAAAAGATTGTATGTTTCAGGAGAGTTTACATTTTTACTAACAGCTTTTTCTAACATCTCTTTTGATTTTTTTAAATTTCCATTAGTTATATATAATTTTGCAAGTTCAATCAACTCTTCAAAAGAACAATTTTCTTTTTCCTTTAATTCTTCACGAGAAAAAACTTTTTTTATTAATTCTTTTATTTGAGCAGGAGTAAAAGGTTTTCCAATAAAGTCAACAGCATTTAATTTTATTGCTTCAACTGCTTCTTTGATACTTCCATAAGCAGTCATCATAATAATTTCAGTATTATTTTTACAAGCTCTCAATCTTCTTAAAACTTCCATTCCATTTATTCCAGGCATCTTTATATCAAGTAAAATCAAGTCATATTTTTTTTCTTTTTGGATAAGAATTTCTATTGCTTCTTCTCCATTAACGGCAAAATCAATTTCATATCCTTCACTTAAAAGACAGTAGTTTAAAGTTGTTCTAATATTTTTTTCATCATCAACTATTAATATTCTTTTTTCCATTTTTATTTGTATAATAATCTATAATTAAATTATTATACAGCCTCCTTTTTATTATCTAAATTAATTAAAAGATTTTAAAGAGAAATAGAAAGTACTTCCCTTATCAACTGTACTTTCAACCCAGATTTCTCCATTATGAGCTTTTATAATTCCCTTACAAATAGATAAACCTAAACCAGTACCCTCAATTTTTCCATCGTTTGAAACTTTAACTTGAATAAATTTCTCAAATATTTTTTCAAGATAGTCTTGAGGAATTCCTCTACCGTTATCTTTTACACTTACAATAACATTGTTAGATTTTTTTATTATATCTATTAAAATTTTAGGTTTTACATTTTCTTTTCTATATTTTACAGCATTAGAAATAAGATTTTTTATAACCAAAGATATTTTACTTGGATCAGCGTAAACTGATAGATTTTCATCTATATTTTCTAAAGTAACTTCAGCTTCTTGTTCATCACAATAATTTTTTAAATCTTCTATGGAATTTTCAAGAATTGATTTTAATTTACAATTTTCAAGTTTAATTTGACCTTTACCTGTTTCAATTTTTGAAAGATCTAATAGATCTTTAATTAGATATACCATACGTTCTTTTTCTTCTTTTATTATTCTAATTAAATCTTTATGCATAGGATTAGAATTAATATCCTTATCTGCAGACAACAGATCAACAGACATTCCAATAGATGTAAGAGGAGTTTTAAATTCATGAGAAACAGTTGCAATAAACTCTGTTTTCATTTTATCTATTTCTTTTGATTTAGTTATATCTTGTAAAAGGGTAATAACACCTATATTTTCATTATTTTTAGATATAGAACTTACATAAACTTTACAATACATCTTTTTGTTATTAGATGCTAAAGAAATTTCAATTTGTTTTAAAGAAGATTTTAAATTTTTATTTTTTAAAACTTCTTGAATAGAATCAAATATTTTTGGATTATTAATTCCTTCTAAAAATTGTCTGTCTAAAACATCTTGCTCTTTGATATTAAAAATTTTCTCAGCAGCTTCATTAACTAATATAATATTATTATTCATATCAGTTACAATTATTCCGTCGCTAATACTTTCTACAATAGCTTCGGCCTTACTTTTTTCATTTAAAATCTTTTCAATATCCATCTGTTTATAAATATCCAGTTGTTTAGTCATTTGATTAAAGGCTAAACCTAATTTATTAAATTCTTTATCCATATTAAGGGGAATTTTTTGTGAATAATCTTTACCAGAAATCTTTTTAATTTTATCTATAAAAATATTAAATTGGTAGAGTATTTTTTTTGTTGAATGAATAATAACAATTATTCCAAGAAAAGTCATAATAATTGTTAAAGTAATCATTAAAAAACTAGCTTTTTTAGTAGTTATATCAGCCTCTTTTCTTTTTAAAATCATAGCATTTTGGTTTAATTCAAGTAGATTTTTGCAAGTAGATTTTATTTTTTCAAATTTTGGAAAAATCTCACTAAAGTAATATTCAGTTTGTAGATTTTCTTTAGCTAAAAATTTATAAAAAGTGTTTATATAACTATTATAAGAAGTATCTAGTTCTGAAACAAAGTCTTTTTCACCCTTTTCAGTAACATTATTTTTAGCTTGTTTTAAAAAATTTTGAAACTCTTTTTCTGCTTTGATAAAGGCATCAATGTATTTTTGATCTTTAGTTGAAAGATAAGAAAGCTGTAAACTATCTTGTCTTTCTATGATGCTTTCCATCTGTTGGGCAGCCGCGATACTTTTATAGTTAGAATCAAAAATTTTTTCAACAGTATTATTTAAAACCTTAAAGTTAAATATAGCCCATAAATTACTTAAAGTAAGAGTAGATAAAATTACAATAAAGATTAATATAAGTCTAAATTTTACACTTTTAAATTTAATTTTCATTTTATCTACCTCTTTCAATAAATAATTTAAAGATTTTGCCAAGGAACTATTCTAATTTCAGAATTTTTAGAATGTTCAATTATATAGTTGATCACAGAGCCTTTAAAAAAAGTAGTTAACTTGTTTCTTTTGCTGTGACCTAAAACTATTTGAGTAATTCTTTTTTGATTAGCAAATTCTAGAATTTTTTTAGCTATATTTTTTCCTTTTAATCTGTAAGTTTCCGCTCCTAAACTTTTTCCTAACTCTTCATGCTTTTTTATTACTTCCCAATCTTTTTCAGAGAATCCTTTTTTTAATAATCCATAAGGTTCAATAGAAATAATATAAAATTCACATTTATATCTTTGAGCGATTCTAGCTCCATATCTAATAACTTTATCTGCTCTAGGGCTAGATGATATAGAAACTAGAACTCTCTCTGTTGTGTGCCAATTGGTGGTAATATTTTTGTCTTCCATATATTCAAGAAGTGATATATCAACTTCTTGAGCTATCCTTCTTAATGAAAGTTCTCTTAAAGCGTTTAAATTTCCACGTCTAAAAAAATTTTTTAGTGCTGCACTAGCAACTTTTAAATTATAGACTTCCCCTCTTTTTAATCTTTCCTCTAAACCAGATGCTGAAATATCAATAACTTCTACTTCATCAGCTATGTTGATTATAGAATCAGGAATTTTTTCTCTAACCTCAATTCCTGTGATAGTGTAAACAATATCATTTAAACTTTCAATATGCTGAATATTTAAAGTAGTATTGACATTTATTCCAGCTTCTAAGATTTCAAGGATATCCTCATACCTTTTTTTATTTTTACTTCCTTTGATGTTTGTATGAGCTAATTCATCAATAAGAACTATTTTAGGTTTTCTTTTAATTATCTCTTCAATATTAACTTCTGAATATTTTTTATTTCCATATTCAATCTCTTTGTATGGAATAGTTTCTAATATTCCAACTTGTTCCAGAGTAGCTTTTCTATCATGGGGTTCAAGATAACCTATGCAGATATCTTCTCCTCTTTTAACTCTGATATTAGCTTCTCGTAACATAGTATAAGTTTTACCAACTCCAGGAGCATATCCAAGATAAATTTTTAATTTACCTCGCTTCTCTTTTTCGTATTTTTTTAAGGCTTCTTCTGGAGTCAATCTGTTAGATTCCATAAAATCACTTATCCTTAAACTAAACTTTTACATGATTAATACCTCTTAAAATTAAAAAATTTTAAATAAATATTAAATTTTGGAAAAAGTCCATTTTTGTTAGATCATCATTTACTTTTTACCTAGATAACCCCTTCATAGTTAAAAAAAGCACCACAACAAAAAGTCATGGTGCTTGAAAAATTTCATAACAAAACCAGGCTCTTTTCAACGCTGACGAGGTTAGCTGACGGGCTCGGACTGAAAAGTGTCCTATTCATTAAGAAATACGCCCCTGTTAAATGGGTCCCCCGCTTCATATTTAAAAAATATAAACTAAGCGATTTGGTAATATTTATTTTTGAATTGATTTTACTCCTGTTTATTAACAGTGTCAAGTATTTTTTTAAAATTTTTCAGTAACAAAAATTTTTTTTCGTTATTTATAGTATTAGGAAAAAATATATAAAAAATTTAAAAAAAAACTATTGACTTTTAAAATTTAAAGTGCTAGTATTCATAGCTATAAAAACCCTTTGTAGTTAAAAATACTCATTTACTAAACTTAATTTTTTTAATTTTAGGAGGGAGTCATATGAAATTTTCAATAGTAACTGTTTGTTTGTTCTTTGCAGCAACTTATGTATCAAGATTCATTGCTTTTTAATTTTGTTATATAAAGTTTTAAGAATTACCAAGCAGTTTTATTTTATCTAATTTTTAATAAAAAAATAGTCTTTATAAAAATAAAATACTATTTTTATAAAAAGGAGAGAAATCTTATGTATATATTGGGAGCAATAATATTATTACTATTTGCATATTTATTTTACGTTTTATTCAATCCAGATAAATTTTAAGGAGGAAGGTAAAAATGAATTTAACTAATTTATTTCTTTTCCTTTTGGCTTTTATTATTTTAATTGTTCCAACAGGAAAACATATTTCAAAATTGATTATTCATGAAAAAACAATATGTGATTCATTTTTTTCAAAGATAGAAAAACCTATATTTTTAATAACAAAAATTGAAAATATGAGCTTAAAAGATTATATATTAGCTTTTTTAGGAGCTAACTTATTTATGTTTATATTAACTTATGTAATATTGGCAGTAGAAGGTTCATCACCATCACTTGCATTTAATACAGCAGTAAGTTTTATAACAAATACAAACTTACAACACTATTCAGGAGAATGGTTAAATGGCATGGGTTCAAGATTAGCTCTTATAAACTTAATGTTTACATCAGCAGCTAGTGGACTTGCAATATGTATGGCAATAGCTAGAGGAATTTTAGGATATAGATTAGGAAACTTTTTTGAAGATTTAACAAAATCAACTACAAGAGTCTTACTTCCAATAGCTTTAGGAGTTGCTATTGTGTTAGTTATATTGGGATTGCCTCAAACTTTTGAAACTCAAACAGTGGTAAAAACTTTAGAAGATAAATATCAAGTTATTGCATTAGGACCAGCAGCAGCTTGGGAAGCAATAAAACATTTGGGAACAAACGGTGGAGGATTATTTTCAGCAAACTCTTCACACCCATTTGAAAATGTTAGTTTATATACTAACTATATAGAAATGATGTGTATGATGATAATACCAGGGGCTATAGTAATGGGATTTGGTATGGCAGCTAAAAATAAAAAACAAGGTTGGTTTATATTTATACCGATATTCTTATTATTCTTACTTTCATTATTTGTACTTTACTATTTTGAAAAACAAGGAACACCAATGTTTACTCAATATGGAATGAAGGGCATTAACATGGAAGGTAAAGAGATGAGATTTGGATTTCTAGCTTCAATATTATTTACAGATGTAACAACATCATTTACTACAGGTAGTGTAAATAATATGCATGATTCTTTAACTCCTATGGGAGGTTTAGTTCCTCTATGGAATATGATGTTAAACTGCATTTTTGGTGGAAAAGGTGTAGGATTTATGAATATAATCATGTATATGATTTTAAGTGTATTCCTATGTGGATTGATGGTGGGAAGAACTCCAGAATTCTTTGGTAAAAAAATAGAAGCTAAAGAAATTCAAATTATAACTTTCCTAATTCTAGTTCACCCTATTATTATATTAGTACCTAGTGCTATTTCACTTGTTTGTGAAATGGGAAGTAGTGCAATAACAAATGGGGGATTCCATGGAGTATCTCAAGTACTATATGAATATACTTCAAGTGCTGCAAATAATGGATCAGGATTTGAAGGATTAGGAGATGGAACAACTTTCTGGAATATTACTACAGGTATAGTTATGTTTTTAGGAAGATATATAAGTATGGCATTGATGGTTGTAGTAGGGTATTCAATGTATAAAAAACAATCTGTACCTATTACAAGTTCAACTTTTAAAACAGATAATTTAGTATTTTCATTTATATTATTCTTTATAATTTTAATAATTGGTGCTCTTACATTCTTACCTGCTTTAGCATTAGGACCAATAGCAGAACATTTGAGCATCTGGGGGTAAATAAATCATGAGTAGAAAAAAACAAGTAAGTTCCTTTTCTAAGGATATATTAAAACAAGCATTAATAGATTCGTTTAAAAAATTTGACCCTAGAATTATGGTTAAAAATCCAGTAATTTTTATTGTTGAAATAGGATTCTTCTTAACTTTAGCTTTAACAATTTGTCCTACATTATTTAGTAAAGAAGAAGCTGAACTTAGGGTATTTAATGGGCTTATATCATTTATTTTATTTATAACAGTAATCTTTGCAAACTTTGCTGAATCCATAGCAGAGGGAAGAGGAAAAGCTCAAGCTGATAGTTTAAAGAAAACTAGAAAAAAGACTTTAGCTAAATTATTAAATTCTGATGGAACAACAACAGTAATTGATGCAGGATCATTAAAAAAAGGTGATATAGTAGTTGTTGAAACAGGAGAAACAATACCAAATGATGGAACAGTAATAGAGGGAATTGCGTCAGTTGATGAATCGGCTATTACTGGAGAATCAGCTCCAGTTATTAAAGAAGCTGGAGGAGATTTTTCATCGGTAACAGGTGGAACTCGTGTAGTAAGTGACAGAATAGTAGTAGAAATTTCAGTTTCTGCTGGAGAATCATTCTTAGATAAAATGATAAATCTTGTTGAGGGAGCAGAGAGAAAGAAAACACCAAATGAGATTGCGTTAAATACATTACTTGTAGGATTGACTCTTATTTTTTTAATGGTAATTGTAACATTATTTCCAATGGGAACATATGCTGGAGTATATTTACCAGTAGCAACTTTAATTGCTCTTCTAGTTTGTCTTATCCCTACAACAATAGGTGGTTTGTTATCAGCTATCGGAATAGCAGGAATGGATAGAGTAAATAAATTTAATGTTATTGCAATGTCTGGTAAAGCAGTTGAATCTTGTGGAGATATTGATACAATTATACTTGATAAAACAGGAACAATTACTTTTGGGAATAGATTAGCAAGTGAATTTTTTCCAGTAAATGGAGTTTCAGAAAAAGATTTAATAGAATATTCTGTTATATCTTCATTAAAAGATATGACTCCAGAAGGAAAATCAATAGTTGAACTAGGAAAAAAACTTGGAACATCACTAAATGAAAAAGAGTATGAAGATGCAGAATTTTTAGAATTTAGTGCTCAAACAAAAACGAGTGGAATAAATTTAAAAGATGGTAAAAAGATAAGAAAAGGTTCAGGATCATCAATTAAAAAATTTGTAACTGAACTTGGTGGAGATATTCCAAAAGATCTTGATGGTATTGTAGATAAAGTTTCAAGACTTGGAGGAACTCCTTTGGTTTTAGCTGTAGATAATAAAATATATGGAGTAATTTATTTAAAAGATACAGTAAAACCAGGTTTAAAAGAGAGATTTGAAAATATAAGAAAAATGGGAATTAAAACTATAATGTGTACAGGAGATAACCCATTAACTGCTGAAACAATTACAAGAGAAGCTGGAATTGATGAATTTGTTGCTGAATGTACTCCAGAACAAAAAATAGAAGTTATTAAGAGAGAACAAGCTCAAGGAAAACTTGTAGCAATGACAGGAGATGGAACAAATGATGCTCCTGCACTGGCCCAAGCTGATGTTGGTATTGCAATGAACAGTGGTACTATAGCAGCTAAAGAGGCAGCGAATATGGTTGACTTAGATTCTAATCCTACTAAGATACTAGAAGTAGTAGGAATTGGAAAACAATTATTAATAACACGTGGTGCATTGACAACATTTAGTATAGCCAATGATATTGCAAAATACTTTGCTATTATTCCAGCGATGTTTATAGTTGCTATTCCTCAAATGGAAAAATTAAATATAATGCATCTATCATCACCAGTTAGTGCTATTGTATCTGCTTTGATTTTCAATGCTATTATTATACCTTTACTTGTACCAATAGCATTGAGAGGGGTTAAATACAAACCTATGAATGTACAATTAATGTTAATTAAAAACCTAGGAATATATGGACTAGGAGGAATTATAGCTCCATTTATAGGAATAAAAATAATTGATATTTTTATTGCACCTATATTATCTATATTAGGGCTATAATTTAGGAGGAAGAGAAATGAGTTTAGCTAAAAAAAGTCTTTATATAACAATTTTGTTATTTATTTTATCCATAATTTATACAGTAGTTGTAAATATATTCGCACAAACATTTTTTAAAGAAAGTGCAAATGGAAGTATAATCTATAAAAATGAAACTCCAATAGGAAGTAAACATATAGGACAACTATTTACAAAAGATAATCTCTTTCATGGAAGACCATCTGCTTATAATTATAACACTTATGAAACTGATGAAGAAGCAAATACACTTCCAGGATCTGGAGGAAGTAACCTTACAGTAAGTAATCCTGCTTATTCTGAAAATCTAAAAACTAATATAGATAAACTTTTAAAAGAAAATCCTAATTTAAAAATAGAAGATATTCCTACAGAAATGGTTACTGCTTCAGGTTCAGGACTTGATCCTCATATTTCTATTGAAGGAGCTATGATTCAAGTTGAAAGAGTAGCTAAGGCAAATAATATTTCAAAGGAAAAAATTTCTGAAATTATAAAAGAAAATATTGAAGGAAATATAGTAAATGTATTACAATTAAATCTAGCTATATTAGAGTATAAGAAAGCTGAAATCAAATAGATTATATGCTTTTCTTTCATAGATAATCCTTTTTTAAAGAGGTTAAGTTTTAAATAACTTGCCTCTTTTTTATTTTTAACAATAGTATGTATACACATATATTAAGAGGAGGTATCAACAATGAGAAAAAGATTATCATACAGAAGAGCAAAGAAAGGTATAGCAGAACAGTATAGTATTTCAATTAACCAAGATATTGTAAGAAGCTTAGGTATAACTGAAAGTAATAGGACAATAGATCTCTATTATGATAGAGCAACTAAAAGAGTGATAATAAGAAAAGTAGAAGAGTAATCTATTTATAGCAGACTAGATACATTAGTGTAATAGTCTGCTTTTTTAGTTACCTTTAAATATCAAAGAATATCTAAAATCATAATAAGGTTACCTCTTTCTTTATACTAGTATAATACCTATACATAAGTATAAGCTAGGACTAAAGAATGATATAAACTTATTTTTTTACTAACAATGTATGTGTATAAGATAGTAGTGAAAAGGAATAGTTTTCTTTTATTACTATTACAATACCCCCCACAAGTAAGGGGGTACATAGGTTATATTCTGATATTACTCTATATTCTAATATATAGAAAATACATAGAATAATGGTTAAAACAGCTAAAAATAGGCTAAAAACCCTATAATTTAGCTGTTTTTTTATATTTTATACTCAGTGAGAACGAATATGAACCGAAACGTAGTGTAGGTGAATAAATGAGTGCTCACTGAAATTATATAGTTATTTTAAGTAATAATGGAGGTTATAATGGATACAATAGAAATTAGTTTAAGAATACTTAAGGAATTAAGTATAATGTTGATAGAAAGGCTTAGAAGAGATATAAACTCTTTAGTAAGTCCTTATGGATATACATTTTGTGATGTATTAGAAGTTTCAAGTACAGGAAATCTTATTATAAAGATCTCTTATCCTAGATACTTTTTTGGGAATAATGCTTATCTTATAACTAAAAGAAGTGAATGTTTTGAAGTACAGAAGTATTTCGTAGATAATATTATGGAAGATCCTTATTGGAAAGATATTATAGGAGAAATTAATCTGTTAAGAGTAGATATTCCTTTTACTTATCAGATGAGAGATAACGAGGAATTTAATAGCTATGAAAATGTATTTCAAATCTGTGCTATTGTATATAATAGAACAAAGAATAAAGCAAGACCAAAGGCTTTCATAGACATGATTGATAGAAAGTTAGAAACTGTTATTTATTCTGATAATGGAAAGTCAGATAAATCTTCTAATAACAAGTTAATGATCTATAATCAATATTTAAACTTGAATCAAAAACTAGATGAAGAAGTATTTGAAGAAACCCTAAAAGCATATGGAGATTTACCATATCGTATAAGGATGGAAGTATCTAAAAGAGTGAGATTAAGAAAAAGCTTTAATGGACAGGAATTTGCTAACTTAGATATACTAGGCAACTATTTTGAGCAATATAAGAACTATATATTAGATTATGTACTGAATAAAGAAGAGATAGATTGGCAATATAATATTTGGTCAGAGCGGCTAGTAAAAGTACTAATAGAAAATAGAACTAAAGGCAACTTTAACTACAAAGTATTTATCTTACAAAATCTTAGTACAATATATGACTATGAAATCTTGAGAAGAGCTTTAGGAAGTGGAATTGGTAATACAAATACTAGAGAAAATGCGATAACTAAGGTTAGAAAAATATTAAATGATATCCAACAGGAAAATAATATAATAGTTATGGATACTTATGCTGTTCTAATGAAAATGAGGGATACTATTATAAATTATAGACTTATGGATTAAAATACAGAGAGCTGAGATTATACTTGGCTCTCTATAACAAGCTTTTATCTATCTGTTATAAAAGCTTTAAAGGCATTTATAATCATTTTTACTTTTCTTGAGATAAAACTACAAATAATGGTTTGAAGTGCCTTAAAATCAAAATAAAGAGCTTACAGAGGAAATTATATATATAATATCTTAAATTCAATATTATAATGCATTTTATAATAGGTAAAAAAGAGTTTTTTTCTTATGATATATAAGGAACTGAAAAATAGGTAGAACTTATATTTATGTTTATGATAAGAAGCAATAAAAGTTTTTCTAATTTGATAACAATGTTAGAATAAATTAGAATGTGTTAAAAAGAAATATGTCACAGGTGAGAAAATGAAATTTCAAGAAAGGCTTAATGTGAAATTAAAAGATACATTAACAGTTGAATTGAAAAAAGAGTAGTTATATTTGTTAATATTTGTGTTGGAACTATTTAAACAGGGATTAATGATAAAATAAAAAAATAGGTGCTAATTATGTTTAGCATCTGTTAATTCTAAAATAAAATTACACTATAAACTTGGATGTATAATATAATGTCTAAATTTATCATATACTTGACTTAGTCAAGTATATGATAAAATATTGAAGTTGTCAAGATTTAAATTATAAAATTACAGTGTTATTGCTAATCAAGTGCTGAAAATAGAGGTTCAACGTTTATAAAAATAATTTTTAAATTCGTGATAAAGGGAGCTAATAATTAATAATTAACCATGATGAGAATAGGTGGAAAAAATAAAAGGATAAAATATATTATAAAATTCAAAATAATTATGGTATAATAATAAGTTTACATTTTTGGAAAATATGTTATAATGTAAAAGCATTTAATAGAAGAATTAGTACCATTTGATACCATTTAATATAGATTAATACCAGTTAGTAAAAGTTGAAAATATATTAGGACAAAATTTTTTGCTAAGGTGTAATGATTAGTTAGAGGAAATTTTTGTGGCAATTACTATGGGAAAATCATTACAAATGCTTTGAGAGAAGTTTAAACACGGCAAAAACCGTGTTTTTTTATATAAAAAATTAAAGAATAGTTTTAATATGGAGGTTATTCTTGAATTAATAAAAGAAAAGGCTAAGAATAAGAATTTAGTTATTATAACAGGGGTTGGAAAAATATATCCAATAGTTAGAAGTCATGCACTTCTTAATAATTTACAAAATCTATTTAATGAAACAAAGGTGATACTATTTTTCCCTGGAGAGTATACAACAACAGATTTGAGACTTTTTGGATTTAAGGATAATAACTATTATAGAGCATTTAAATTATAAGAATTAACCACTTCAATTTTACTGGAGTGGTTTTTATTTTAGAAAAATATAGTTAAGAGATGATAAATTCATTATTATATTATGTTGTGAGAGATTTTTAAAATCGTAAAAATAAAAAGTGTATCAATATAACATTTTTTATGATAAAATAAGATATATAAAAAACATTTTTTAAGAGGTGAGCAAAAGATGAAGAGAAAAATAGAAGAAAAATTAATTGAATGGAAAAATAGAGAAAATCACAAACCTCTTATAATAGATGGTGCAAGGCAGATAGGAAAAACTTATATAGCTTTTTCTTTTGGAAAAGAAAATTATAAGAATAGTGTTTATTTTAACTTTGAGAACTCAAAGGATCTAAATAGAATCTTTGAAAAGGATTTGAATCCTGAAAGAATTATAAGAGAGCTTTCAGTATTTTCAGGAAGTACTATTTTAGAAAAGGAAACACTTATTATTTTTGATGAGATACAAGCTAGTGAAAAAGCATTAACTTCTTTAAAATATTTTTATGAAGAAAAGCCTAATTATGATATTATATGTGCAGGAAGCCTTTTAGGAGTGGCACTAAATAGAGAAAGCTATTCTTTTCCAGTAGGGAAAGTAGAATTATTAAGAATGTATCCTATGGATTTTGAAGAGTTTTTATGGGCTTTAAATGAAATAGAACTTTCTAAAATGATAAGAGAACATTTTAATAGTAATGAGGCTTTTTCTTTACATGATAAAGCTATGGAATATTATAAGAAATACCTTGTTATAGGTGGAATGCCAAGGGTTATATTAGATTATATAGAAACAGAAAATTTTGATTTTGTTTATTCATCACAGAAAACTCTTAATGATTCATATATTGCAGATATGGCAAAATATGCAACACCTTATGAAACTGTAAAAATAATGAATACCTTTAATAGTATACCAGCTCAATTAGCAAAGGAAAATAAGAAATTTCAATATAAGGTTATTAAATCTGGAGCAAGGGCAAATGAGTATGAAGTTCCTATTGAATGGCTTGTATCTTCTGGAGTAATTAATAAATGTGTTAAAGTAACAGAGGGAAAATTACCATTAAAAGCTTATTCAGAGCCTTCATCGTTTAAAATATATTTAGCTGATACAGGGTTATTATGTTCAAAATTTGAGATACCTGCTAATATAATTTTATATGGAAATGATACTTTTGTAGAGTTTAGAGGGGCATTAACTGAGAATTATGTCTGTTCAGCTTTAGCTATGAATAACTATGCCTCTTATTATTTTGAGAAAAATCAAACTTTAGAAATAGATTTTGTAATTCAAGATAAAGAGGGAAATATTATTCCAGTAGAGGTAAAAAGTGCTGAGCATGTTAGAGCCACAAGTCTTAATAACTATATAAAAAGATATTCTCCTAAATACTCAATAAGAGTTTCAGGAAAAAATTTTGGATTTGAAAATGGAATAAAGAGTGTTCCTCTATATGCTGTGTTCTGTATTTAATTTTATAAGATAGTAAAGCAATAACAGAGAAATATATGGTATAATGTATATAAATCAAAAGAAAGAGAGGTGTAGATATGAAGAAAATTCCTATTGGGATAGAAGATTTTAAAATGTTAATATCAGATGATTACTTCTATATTGATAAGACTAAATTTATTGAAGAAATAATGAATGATGGAGCTTTAGTTAAACTTTTCACTCGCCCAAGAAGATTTGGAAAAACTCTTAATATGTCTATGCTAAAATACTTTTTTGATATAAGAAAAGCAGAAGAGAATGGAAAGTTATTTGACAGTTTATATATAAAAAAATCTCCTGTATTTGTAGAGCAGGGAAAATATCCTGTAATTTTTATTAGTTTGAAAGGTTTAATAGGAGATACTTTAGAAAAACTTATAGATAGCTTAAAAATTAAGATTTCTAAGTTATTTGCTGAATACAGAGATTTAATAGAAAAATTAGATAAATTTGATACTGCTTTATTTGAAAAAATGATATTAAGGGAAGATATAAGTGAAGCGGAACTTAGTGAAGCTTTGCTGACATTAACAGACATACTATGTAGATACTATAAAAAGCAGGTAATAGTTTTAATAGATGAGTATGATGCTCCATTAACTTATGCTTACGGACATGGTTACTATAAAGAAGCAGTAGAGTTTTTTAAAACTTTATATAGTAATGTTTTAAAAACTAATTCAAATCTTAAAATGGGAGTTCTTACAGGAGCAATAAGGGTTGCTCAAGCAGGGATATTCTCTGATCTCAATAATATTGAAACTCATACAATACTTGATGAAGCTTATGATGAATATTTTGGGCTTTTGGAAAATGAAGTTGAAAATGCTTTAATAGAATATAAAGCCGAAGATAAATTAGAAGATGTTAAGTCATGGTATGATGGCTATAAATTTGGAAATATGGAAGTATACAATCCTTGGAGTATTTTAAAATATGTAAAATATAAAAAATTAGATGCTTATTGGATAAACACTTCAGGAAATGCTTTAATTAAAGAATTATTACTTCTTTCAGATGGAACAGTTTTTAAAGACTTGGATGATTTAGTAAAAGGGCAGGAAAAAATTATATATGTTAATGAAAATATAGCTTTAGGAAATAATTTAGACCCTAATAGGCTTTGGGAGCTTATGTTATTTTCAGGATATCTAACTGTAAAAGAAAAAATGAATAATGAAGCATATTTAGTAAAAATTCCTAACAAAGAAATTCAATCATTTTTTAAAGGACTTTTTGCTGAAATAGTATTTAAAGAGAAAAGTAATATAACAAGTATGAAAGCAGCTTTAGAAAGTAAAGATATAAATACTATTGTAAGAATTTTAGAAAAGGTTGTACTTAATGCAATGAGTTTTTATGATACAAGTAAAAAACTTGAAAATCCGTATCAAACATTACTTGCAGGATTTTTCTATGCCTTAGATGCTTATTATGAAATGAAACCAAATTCAGAAACAGGATATGGTAGAGCCGATATAGTATTAATACCAAGAAATAGAAAATGGTCAGGCTATATATTTGAGTTGAAAAGAGCCAAAACACAAAATCTTGAGAAAGAGGCGTCAAAGGCTCTTGAGCAGATAGAAGAAAAGAAATATGATACTTTACTAATAAATGAAGGAATAAAAGATATAATAAAAATTGGTTTGGTATTTGATGGGAAAAAAGCAGTAGCTTATTACTAAAATATTCATGAAAATCTATCTAAAATTGTGTAAGAATCCTGACATAGATAACAAAAAGGTAACAAAAAAGGAAAGTAAAATTTTAAAGATGGCTTTATTTAAACTTTTAAAGATATGGGAAATTAGAAGTTTCAGTTTACTCAGAAAAATAATAGCATTTAATGAATTTTAGAGAAGCCAAAATAGGCTTCTCTTTTTTTTCTCAAAAAATAAAATTTACCTAAGATTTACAAAAAATATATACTTATTTTACTCCTTTTATAGATAATGTTCTTGAAAACTTTTGAGGAGGATATATCTTATGATAAGGACTAAAATTAGTTTAATTTCTACTCTTGTATTTTTTCTAGCATTTGCTTTTTCATATGCAATAAAAGATGGTGAGTACTACAAATTAACAATTTTGCACACAAATGATATTCATGGGAATCTTGAGAACCTGCCAGAGTATTCAACTATTATTAATCAAGAACGTAAAAATATTGAGAACCTATTGATTCTTGAGGGTGGAGATCTTTTTGCTAGAGGGGAATTTAGTATATTTAATGGAATACCTGAAATGAAAATTCTTAACACAATTGGTTATGATGCTTGGGTTTTAGGAAATAATGATTTTAGAAAACCTATAAATAAGAAATTACCTGAAGATGATAAAACTTTAAATAATCTTATTAAACTTTCAAAGCAACCAACTCTTTGTGCCAATGTTGTGTATAAAGAAAATGAAAAGCTATTAGCTGGAGTAAAACCATATATTATAAAAAAGATAAATGGAGTTAAAATAGGAATAATTGGTTTAACTTCAATGAAGCCTCAAGTGAGAGGATATGAGCCAGATAAAATATTTTTAGATGCAGAAAAAACTTTGAAGGAGCAGATTACTAAGTTAGAAGGAAAAACAGACATAAATATAGTTTTATCTCACTGTGGACTTGCAGTAGATACTAAATTGGCTAATGTTGCAGGAGTTTCAGCAGTATTAGGAGCTGATGATCATTATCATATGTCTTCTCCTATCTATTGGGTATGGGGAAATGAAAAAAGTGTTCCAATAATTCAGCATGGAGGAGAAGAGAAACATGTTTTAGGAAAACTTGAACTTGTTTTTCAAAAGAAAGATGGAAAGATGAAGTTAGTTAATTTCTCTGGAAGTGAATATGATATAGAGTTTGTTCAAGAAGATAAGAAAGTTAGAGAGATAATAGAGGAGTATAGAGAAAAATTAAGAAATATTCCTGTAATAAGAAAATCAGCATAGAGAAAAAGTTAAAAAATTATATAAATGGACTGTGTGTAAAGTTTTAAGAGATTAAAATTTTATATACAGTTTTTTTATTGTGCTTATTATTATAAAAAATTTTAATAGTTTATAAGTACTATTTTAAATCAAACTAGAATAAAATAGTTTAAAAAATTCTAAAAAAGTTTTATTTTCTTAATAAAAATGATTGACTAATTAAATAAAAAATAGTATCATTTAAAAATAAACAAACGTTTAATAAAAATGTTTAAGGGTGATTAGATGAATAGTGAAAATATAAATGAATTGGAAATAGATGATTTAGTAAAAGGTTATACATATAATAAAGAGACAAATGAGTATAGATGCTTATTTTGTGAAAAAATATATGAAGATGGATATATCTTTGAATACAATGAAAAAATGGTTTCTGCTGAAAAGAGAATGAAACTTCATATAGAAGAAGAGCATGAGGGGGTATTTTTATCTCTTTTAGGTTTAGAAAAAGAGATAAGTGGTTTAAGTGATATTCAGAAAAAATTATTATCTCTGTTAGCAGAGCAAAAAGATAATAAAGAGATAGCAGAGGAGATGGAGATAACAACTTCAACAGTGAGAACACATAAATTTTATCTTCAAAAGATGAAGAGACAAGCAAAAATTTTACTTGCCATAATGGAAGCTTTAGAATTAGAAGAAAAGAAAGATAAAAAATTAAAAAATGGAATAGAAAAAGATGAAAATTTAGAAACAGAGAAGATTTTTTCTATAAATTCACTACACCCATTTTTTACACAATATAATTTAAAATAGGAGATTATTTATGTTTGAAACCAAGTTGAAAAAGAATCGTTGGAATCTGATTATGTTTATTATAAGCTATACAATTAATAATATTATAAGTGGTATAGTTTATGATGTTTACATTAATTATCTGCAAGATACTTCAGAAAGTTTAGCTAAATCTTTTTGGTCTTATTATGGATATTCAGCCTTTGTAGGAGCATTTTTACTTCTATTTATATCAAAGATTGGATATAAAAAGATAGTTATATTTTGTAGTTTAGCTTGTTCAGTAACATTGATAGCAGCAGCTTATTTTAAAGAAACATATATATTTTACATTTCAACTTTGTTTATTTTAACAGGGATTCAACTCCATTTTTCAGTGTTGTCTCCATATATAGCAACATATGCAGAGTTTAAAGAGAAAATAAAGTGGTTTTCAAGAGCCTTTTATATTGGATATGTGGGATTTTTTCTTTCAACATATTTAGGGGGATATTTTGTTGTAAGACTTTTTGCTAAATATATTGGAAAAAATTTCCATGAGGCAAAGGAGATCACTGCAACAGTTTTAGAAATGGATAGTATAACTAAGGGAATATATATTGATTCAATGGGAAAAATTCTTATGATCTCAGGAATTATTTCACTTTTAGCGCTAATTCCAGCCTTTTTAATAAAAGAGGAAAAGGAAGATTATATCTATCAGAAAAAAGAAAAACATAAGTTAACAGAGATAAAATCAAATTTGAAAAAACTTATGAAGAAAAATACAGTAGTTTACCTGATTTATTGGGGATTGACAAACTTTGGAATGGGATTGTTTACATCATATTTTACAGTTTTCTTAAATAGAGTTCTCTATATAGATAAGGCAACTTCATCACTATTGGTTTCTATCTCATATGGAGCAATGGTTATATTTATGCTATTTACAGATAAATGTGTAAAGAAGTTTGGACAGGTAGTTACTCTTGTAGGAACTTCTTTAATGGCAATACCTTTCATGCTTTTAATTGCTCAAGGAGATAGATTTGGTAATAATATGGTATGGGTAGTTGGAATATCATTATTTATGAGAGCAGGGTTAATGAATCTTAGTAGTCCAATTGATAGTTCTTTTTCAATGGAGATAGTAGAACCAGAATTAAGACCGATATATGCCTCAATTATTAATTTTATTGCTGGGATAGCAAGTATAATAAGTGGGTACTATACAGGAAAATATCTATTTGTTAATTTAGAAGGGTATAGAGAGGCATATTATATAGCAGCAGGAATATATGGAGTGGCAAGTTTAATATTTATTCTTAACTTTATGAAGTATAATAGAGTTTCTTCAGAGGAAGAGATGAGATAGGAGGATAAATTGCGAGAAATTGATATAAAAAAAATGAATGAACTGCATGGACTTTTAAGAGAGATTGAATATATAAAATATACTTTAAATGGCCTTATTTATTGGGATAAGATAACGATGATGCCAAAGGGAGGAATCTATTATAGAAGTGAGGTTATGGCACATTTTGGAGAGGAGCTTTATAAGAAATTTTCTTCAGCTAAACTTCATAAATTAGTAGATTACTTTGAAAAAAATTATGGTGATGATAAAAAGATAAGCTCAATGATAAGAAGAATCAAGAGAAACTATATCTATGTAAATCAAATTCCTAAAAAGGTATATAAGGAGTATATCTCTCATATTTCAATATCTGAGGCAGCTTGGCAAGAGGCAAAGGAGAAAGATGATTTTACTATTTTTGCTCCATATTTAGAGAAAATAGTAGATTATTTCAAAAAGTTTGCAGAGTACTGGGGATATAAAAATGATCCCTATGATGCTTTAATAGAATACTATGAAGATGGGGTAACAACTGAAATTTTAGATAAGTTGATACCTGATTTGAAAAAATTTGCAATAGAGACTTTAGAAAAAATAAAAAATTTAGATGAAAAGGAAAAAGTAGAACAAGAGTTTTCTTTAGAGAAACAGAGGAAACTGTCAGAAAATATTTTAAAAATAATAGGGTTTGATTTTAATTATGGAAGATTAGATGTAAGTGAGCATCCAACTGTATTAGCTAATTCTCCACAAGATGTGAGATTAGTAACTACTTTTAGTAAAAATAATATATTTAAGGGGATATATAACACTCTTCATATTGGTGGAAAAGGACTTTATGAGCAAGATATAGATACTAATCTTTTAGGAACTTTATTAGGGGAAGTTTCAACATTTGCTCTAGAGGATGGAGAGGCAAAAATATATGAAAGTATCATAGGAAAAGATAAAAATTTCTGTAAATTACTATTAGAAAAGATAAAAGAGATTTTTCCAAATGAATATAAAGATATAACTTCAGAAGATATTTATAAAAAGGTAAATCAAATTCAACCCTCTCTTATTAGAATAGATGCAGATGAATTGACATCTATTCTGCATATTATTATTAGATATGAGATAGAGAGAGATTTGATAAATAATAGAATAAAAGTTAAAGATCTTCCAGAGATTTGGAAAGAGAAATATAGAGAGTATCTAAAAATAGAGCCTAGTGGAGATAGTGATGGGGTTTTACAAGATATACATTGGGCAGCAGGATATTTTGGATACTTTCCAAGTTATCTATTATCAGGAATCTATTCAGGACAGATAGTGGCCGCAATGAATAGAGATTTAAAAAATATTACTGAGAGAATAGATGAAGAAAACTTGAAAGAGATTCACAAATGGCTAAAAGAAAATATTCATAGGCATGGAGCAGTTTACACTCCTAAAGAGTTAATAATGAATATTTCAAATGAGGGTATAAATTCAACTTATTATATAGAATATCTAAGAAAAAAATACATTGAACTATATAAAATTTAAAAAACAAAAAAGTGGGAGGAAATCTATGGAAAAACTACTATTAAAATTTGGATTTGGTGAAAAGTTGAGAAAAAATCTTTTTGCTATCTTAATTATTTCATTTGGAGGAGCTATCATTTATGGACTACCATATTTTAGATATGACTACTATGATGCTTACTTACAAGTGTATAATTTGAACAATACTCAAATGGGAGTGTTTGGAAGTATCTTTGGTGTGTTTGGTATGATATCTTATCTTTTTGGTGGTTATGTAGCAGATAGAGTATCAATTAGAAAGATAATTGTTTTATCATTAGTAGGAACAGGATTAGGAGGATTTGTGCATCTATTACCTCTATCTTTCTATTCATTAGTTGCACTATATGCTTTCTGGGGATTCTCATCTCTTTTTGCTTTCTGGCCAGCATGTGTAAAAGCTGTTCGTATGATGTCAGACTCTGATGGACAAGGAAAAGCATTTGGAATATTCGAAGGTGGAAGAGGAGTAGCAGCAGCTCTTGCAGCATCATTAGCAGTAATTGCATTTAGAATGGGAGCAAAGGCACTTGGAGATACTTTAGGAATGAGATATATCATAATCTTCTATTCAGTTATTACAATTCTATGTGGTGTTCTTGCTTACTTTAACATGAATGATGAAGTAGTAAATGATGGAGAAAAAATCTCTTTCAAAGATATAGGGGCAGTTGTTAAGTTACCAGCAGTATGGATAATTGCAATTGTAACATTCTGTAACTATGTTTTTACACTATCACTATATTATTTTGTACCATATGCAACATCTCTTTTAGGAATGACAGTTGCATCAGCAGCACTTTTAGCAGCAGTTAAAAGATATATCTCTCCTATTTCAAATGTAGGTGGAGGATATATTGGAGATAAAATAGGAACTGGAAACCTATTATTTGTATCATTTGTTGTTATGGCAGCAGGAACAGCAGGTATTTTATTACTACCATTAAAAACTTCAACAGTAATTATTTGGATGTTTGTTGCTCTATACATCATCAACTATCTATTCTATCAAGTAAACTACAGTTTAACTTGGGCTATGATGGAAGAGGGAGCTATACCAGATAAATATTCAGGAACAGCAGCAGGGCTTATCTCTACAATTGGATATTTACCAGATATTTTCATATCATTAATGGCAGGAAAATTACTAGATAGCTATCCAGGGGCAACAGGATATAGATACTTCTTTATCTTCTTAATAGCAATGCTAATATTAGGGGCTGTGTTTGTTACAATTTGGAAAAGTTATTTAAAGAAAAATAAGTGTGAAAAATAGTAAAAAGGTTAGGGTATAGATTATGACGAAGAAAAGTATTGATAAAAAAATAATAGAATTATTTCCAAAATTTCAATTAAAAAGTGAATTTTTACAATATGCTTTAAAAACTTTAGGTTATATTAATAATGAAGATTTTACAGAAGAAAATATAATTCAATTTGCAACAGATTTAGGATTAGAAACAGAGATAGAAGAGGAGTTAAATGATGCTGCCTATGAACTATCTCTATACTCTATGCTTGCAGCTAAAATGAAAAATGGAAGAAACTGTTTTGAAGTATTAGCTGAAGAGGGAAAATTTGATGTATTAAATGAAAATAAAGAAATACCTGAGATTGTTGTATTTGATGGAAAAACTCAACCTGTATTTGACTACAAAGAGTGTCTATTTGAAAAAGTTTTTGTGGAAACTCCGTTAGATACAGATAATGATGGAAAAAGAGATCTAATAGCAGTTTATATAAGAAGACCAAAGGAAACTTTAAAGGGAATGAAAGTTCCTGCTATATATGTAGCTGACCCATATATGCTAACTTGTATAGATGAATGGTATGAAAATATGCCAAATGTAGATTTAGATCTAAAGGTTTTTGAAGATCAAAATATAACTGCTGAAGATGTACAATATAAAGGAAGAGAGAGAAAACTACCTTTAGAAAGAGAGAGCAAGGGAGAGGCTAAAACATCTGAAACAGAGGAGATAACTTTAGATTGTATTACAGCTTGGTACAACTATTTTAATTCAAGAGGATTTGCATCAGTATATTCTGCTGGAGTAGGAACTAAAGGTTCAGAGGGAATGAACTGTTGTGGTTCTGAAGAGGAAAAAATCTGGGTAATAGCTGTAATTGAATGGTTATGTGGAAAGAGAAAAGCTTATACAAATAAAACAGATAATATTGAAATTAAAGCTGATTGGTGTAATGGAAAAGTTGCTATGTCAGGAAAATCATATTTAGGAACTTTAAGTATAGCAGCAGCATCAACAGGTGTTGAGGGATTAAAAACTATAATACCAGAAGCAGCAATTTCAAGTTGGTATAATTATTACCATGGAAATGGACTTAATATGGCTCCAGTAGGATGGCAAGGTGATGATGCAGATCTTTTAACTGGACATTGTAGAAGTAGAGATCTAAATGAACTTCCTCACTTAAATGAATTAGCAGATGATGTTATTCAATATTTGAGAAAAGGAATGGATAGAGAGAATGGTAACTATAATAGTTTCTGGGATGAGAGAAACTATCTAAAAGATATAAAAAATATGAAAGCAAGTGCTTTTATTGTCCATGGAATCAATGACTGGAATGTAAAAACTATTCACTCTCACCTTTTCTGGAAAGAGATGGAGAAATATAATATTCCTAAAAAGATGATACTTCATCAAGGAGATCATATCTATATCCATGATTTAAAAGGAATAGACTTCAATGATATTATGAATAGATGGTTAAGCCACTGGCTATATGATATAGATAACAATGTTATGGAAGATGTACCAGAGGTATTGATCCAAGATAACTTAGATATTTATAAATGGCATACTACTTATGATGGAAATCAAGTTGAGTACTTTATTGATAATAGTAAAAAATTAACTAGATCAGGAGAAAAATCAGATAGAGAAGTAAATTTAAAAGATGATATTGACTCTACAAAATTTGACAGAGAGAAAAAGAATTTTGAAGAGTGGCAAAAGGATATGATTTTAGATACAGATGAGAAAAGAGATTATCGTTTGGTTTATTTAACAGATGAATTAGAAGATGATTTAAGAGTATCTGGAGATATCACTGTTGAAATTGAGGCTGCAACAGATAGTGAAACAGGAATATTAAGTGCAATGTTAGTTGATCTTGGAGAAGATAGAAGAGCTACTGTTGAGCAATATAAGACAGGAGAAAAAAATATATATCTAGGAAAAAATGGTGGATATATGGAGGAAAAAGATTTTGTAATTGAAAAAGATCCGTCACCATTTAAAATAATCAGTAGAGGATCAATCAATATTCAAAATAGAGAGAATAACTATTGTAAAAAATCAGTAGAAAAAGATAAATTCTACAAATATACTTTCAATATGGTTCCAACAGATTATACAATAAGAAAAGGACATAGAATGGAATTAGTAATATTAGGAAGTGATGTTGAAATAACAACTAGACCTAAGAAAGTAACTGATTATAGAGTAAAAGAAGATAGTTTAAAATTAAGAGTTCCAATGATAATGAAATAGAGCATAAAAAAAGATAACTAAAGGTTGAAAAAATCTGTAGTTATCTTTTTTATTTTGATAAAAATATTGCAAAGTTAAAATAATCTGTTAAACTAAAATTAGGAGAGATATTAAAAATCTTTTGGAGGAAAAAATGTTAGAGAGATTAAGAGAAGAAGTTAAAAAAAGAGTAAAGAAAAAAAGATATATACATATACTAGGAGTAGAGGAAAAAGCTGCTGAATTAGCAGAAAAATATGGAGTTGATGAGGAAAAATGTAGAATAGCTGCAATTTTACATGATGTGGCTAAAGAGATGGAAATAAAAGAGATGGAGAGAATTTGTAGAGAAAATTTCTCTAATGAACTGACAGAAAAGGATATGGATATAAGCGAGATACTTCATGGATTTGTAGGATCTATAGTTGCAAGAGATGAGTTTAAAATATCTGATGAAAGCATATTAAATGGAATAAAGTATCATACTGTGGGAAAAAAGGGGTTAGATACTTTAGGCAGAATAATATATATTGCAGATGCTATTGAGAAAAATAGAGATTATCCAGGAGTTGAAAATATTAGAGCGGAAGTTGCTAAGGATTTAGATAAAGGAATTATTTTTGAAATAGATAGAAAAATTAATTATCTTTCCAGTGTAGGAGGAAAAATTCATAAAAATACTATGGAGATGAGAGATTGGTTAGCAGAAAATAGTAATGGGAGGTAAAAAATGAATTTAGAAAAAGAGTTAGAAAAATTAAAAAGCTTAATGTATAAGGGAAAAGGATTAAAATTAGATGAGATAACAAAACTTATGGGGTGGTCTCCAAAGAGTAAAAAAGAGAATAGAGATATTTTAGACAGATGGATAGACTCTGGAGAGCTTATGAGAAATAATAGAGGGAAGTATAATATTCCTGAAAATTTAGGATATGTAAAGGGGACTTTCAGCATAATAAAAGATAGATTTGCCTTTGTAGATACTAAAGATGAGGGGATTTTTATACCTAAACCATTTTTTAATTCAGCTTTAGATGGAGATACCGTTCTTGTTAAGATAACAGCAGGTTTAAATGGAGATAAAAAGAAAGAGGGAGAAGTTGTAAAAATTATCAGTAGAGAAAAAGATACAGTAGTTGGAATTTTACAAAAAAATGATAGTTTTGGTTTTGTAACACCAACTCACTCTTTTGGAAAAGATATATATATTCCATATAAACTTATGAAAGATGCAAAGGATCAACAATTAGTTGTTGTAAAAATTACTTCTTGGGGTGGAAATGATAGAAAACCTGAAGGAGAGATAATAGAGGTAATAGGAGATCCATATAATACTAAAAATATGATAGATGCTCTTATTTTAAGAGAGGGTATGTCAGAAGTTTTCCCTAGAGCAGTAATGGCTGAGGCTAAAAATATTCCATCAACAGTTTCAAAAGATGAGATTGCTAAGAGAAGAGATTTGAGAGATCTACCTATTATAACAATAGATGGTGAAGATGCTAAGGATTTAGATGATGCTGTTTATGTAGAAAAATTGAAAAATGGAAATTATAGATTGATAGTAAGTATTGCTGATGTATCTTATTATGTTCCAGAGGGTTCAATGCTAGATGAGGAAGCATATAAGAGAGGAAACTCAGTATATCTTGTAGATAGAGTGTTACCAATGTTCCCTAAAGAGTTATCAAATGGAATCTGTTCTTTAAATCCTAATGAAGATAAATTGACATTTACTTGTGAAATGGAGATAACTCCAGAAGGGAAAATAGTTGATTCAGATACATATAAATCAGTTATAAAAACAGCTAGAAGAATGACTTATACTGCTGTAAATAAGATTATCTCAGGAGATGAAGAAGCTGTAAGAGAGTACAGTGATATAAAAGATATGGTAATGACTATGTTGGAACTTTCTAGAATAATAAGAGAGTTAAAGCATAAAAGAGGAAGTATAGATTTTGATCTAGCAGAAATAAAACTTGTACTTGGTGAAGATGGAAAGGTTAAATATATTAAAAATAGAGATAGGGGAGAATCTGAAAGAATAATTGAAGATTTTATGATTGCAGCTAATGAAACTGTTGCAGAGAAATTATTCTGGTTAGAGATTCCATCAATATATAGAACACATGAAAAACCAGATCCTGAAAGAATAAGAAACTTAAATGAAACATTAAGTAAATTTAAGTATAGAATCCATTCAGCAGAGGAGATACATCCAAAACAATTCCAGCAAATAATAGAGGATTCTAAAGAAAAGGGAATAAATCTTTTGGTACATAAGATGATATTGATGTCTTTAAAACAAGCTAAATATACAGTTGATAATTTAGGACACTTTGGTTTAGCATCAGGGTACTATACTCATTTTACATCTCCAATTAGAAGATATTCTGACTTAATGGTTCATAGAATATTAAATTCTGTATTGCATGGATATCCAAGTAAAAAATCTATAGTTAAGAGTATGGAAACATTGCCACAAATTTGTGAACATATTTCAAAAACAGAGAGAACAGCAATGAAAGCAGAGGATGAAAGTGTAAAAATTAAATTAGTTGAATATATGATGGATAAAGTTGGAGAAGAATACAATGCTATTGTAGTAGGATTTAGTAATAAGAGGGTATTCTTTGAAACTGAAGAACATATAGAGTGTTTCTGGGATGTTGTTTCAGCTAAACATTACTATGAATTTGATGATAGAGAGTATGTAATGAAAGATATGGACAATGGAAATATCTTTAGCATAGGAGATAAAATGAAGGTTATCTTAGTTAAAGCTAGTTTAGCAGAACTTGAAATAGAGGTAGTACCTCAAGTTGTAATGGAAGAGGGATTTTAGATAATTATTATCTACTCAACTATTGTCTATAAACTATAATTTATCATTCTAATTTACGTTTACAAAACTTATATTTTTTAACATCAATTTGACTCCATGTCAGTGAATAAAGAATC
>Mack_p1__coassemble_452_pt1 | contig 40545 bp, 31 predicted proteins | sample Mack_p1__metabat2_high_PE_018 | metagenome-assembled genome bin Mack_p1 | reverse complement strand
AACGTGTTTGAGCGGAGCTTGCGGAGCGAGTTTTGCATTTTCAACGGAATGAGCCTAGGGATTCTTTATTCACTGACATGGAGACAACTTGATGTTAAAAAAGAAATTTAGATAACTTAACTTGACTAATAATCGCTAAATACAAAGGTACTTTGTCAGAACCTAGCGATGTACTAGATAACTGAGCTTAGTTAGATAAATTATAGTTTTTATTTTTAAAAGAATATTGCTCTAACTAAAGGAGCTATTGCTATAGTTAAAATTCCAGCTATAACTATTGAAAGAGCACTCATTGCCCCTTCTACCTCTCCCATCTCTATTGCTCTACTTGTTCCAACAGCATGGCTTGATATACCTATTCCTATTCCCTTAGCTACTGGATGTTTTATTCTAAATAATGAACATATATAAGGAGCTGAAACATTCCCTGTTATTCCTGTAATTATAATAGCAAATACTGTTATTGATGGAATCCCTCCTAATAAAGTAGAAAGTTCAATTCCTATAGGAGTTGTTATAGATTTTGGCATAAAAGATAGTAGTAATTTTTGATCTATTCCCATAATTTTACCTAAAACAACTACTGAAATTATAGCAGTTAAAGATCCTGCAATCCCTCCAACCATTATAGGTAAAAAATTCTTTTTCAAAAGATTTAATTGTCTGTATAGTGGAACAGCAAGTACAACTGTTGCTGGAGCTAAGAAAAATAGTATTAAATCTCCTCCAAACATATAATTACTAACTGGTACTTCAAAATATTTTAAAAATACCATAACTATAATTGTCCCTATTAGCAACGGATTAAATAGTGCTAATTTAGTTTTATTGAATATATATTTTCCTATTTCAAAGGCTATAAGACTTATTACCACTCCAAAAAGAGGTGTATTAGTTAAGCTTTCCATATTTTTTCTCCTTTCTTTCAATCATATATTGTACTGTTAAACCTGTAACTATCATTGTTAATATTGTTGTAAATATAAGTATAAATATTATCTTAAAAATTCCTGTTTTTAAAAGATATAGAGACTCTAAAAGCTTAACAGATGGTGGCATAAAAAATATTGTCATATTTATCAATAGAAAATCACTTGCCTTTTCTATTTTTTCCAACTTTATAACTTTAAAATAAAGTAGTACAAAAAGTAGCAACATTCCATTTATAGTTCCAGGCAATGGAAATTTTAAAACTTCTGCCATAAGAACACCAATATAATTAATAATAAAAATAATTAAAAATTCTTGTATCATTTTTTCCTCCTAAATATTGATAAAAGATATTTTAGCACTATTTGTTCAGAATTGCAAAAAATTTCAAATATATTTTTTTCTTTGAACATAAAAAGGCTGATTCCAAACGAATCAGCCCTCAAAAATTTTTTATTTACTATTTAGTTGGTTTCATTTGTGGGAATAGTAATACGTCTCTAATAGACTCAGATTGAGTTAATAACATGATTAATCTGTCTACTCCAATTCCCATTCCTCCTGTAGGTGGTAATCCGTATTCTAGAGCTTCTACGAAGTCATCATCGATTACTGGAGTCGCTTCATCGTTTCCTCTTTCAGCTTCTTCAACTTGATCTTCAAATCTTCCTCTTTGATCTGCTGGATCTTGTAATTCTGAGAAAGCATTTGCATATTCTCTAGCATCTATAAATAGTTCAAATCTATCTGTAAATCTTGAATCTTCTTCGTTTCTCTTAGAAAGTGGAGAAATTTCTACTGGATGTCCATATACAAATGTAGGTTGAACTATTGTTTCTTCACATTTTTCTTCAAAGAATTGGTTTACTACGTGTCCTACTGTATTCATATGTGGAGCTATTTCTACATGATGTTCTTTTGCTAAAGCTTTAGCTTCTTCAAAAGTCATATCTTTATTCCAGAAGTCAACACCTGTAACTTCTTTTATTAAATCTACCATGTGTATTCTTTTGAAGTTTTCAAGAACTAGAGTTTTTCCATTGTATTCAACAGTTGTAGTTCCTAAAACTTTTTTAGCTAGAGTTGTTATAATTTCTTCAGCTAAGTCCATCATATCTGTATAATCAGCATAAGCTTGGTACATTTCGATCATTGTAAATTCTGGGTTGTGTCTTGTATCCATTCCTTCATTTCTGAAGTTTCTTCCTAGTTCGTAAACTCTTTCAAGTCCTCCAACTATAAGTCTTTTTAAGTATAGTTCTGGAGCTATTCTCATATATAGATCCATATCTAGTGTATTGTGGTGAGTAATAAATGGTCTAGCTGCTGCTCCTCCAAGAATTGGGTGCATTAATGGAGTTTCAACTTCTAAGAATCCTTTGTTATCAAGAATTTCTCTTATTCCTCTGATGATTTGAGTTCTTTTAATAAAAGTATCTCTTACATCTTTATTCATTATTAAGTCTACATATCTTTTTCTATATCTAGTTTCTACGTCTGTTAATCCGTGGAATTTTTCAGGTAGAGCTCTTAAATTTTTAGAAAGTAATTCTAATGAACTTGCTCTTAAAGTAAGTTCTCCTGTTTTAGTGATGAAGATTTCTCCTTCTACACCAATTATATCTCCTACTCCAATTTTCTTAACTATTTCAAAAACTTGTTCTCCAAGTGCATCTTGTCTTAAATATACTTGAATTCTTCCTGAACGATCTTCTATATGAACGAATACAGCTTTTCCCTTTCCTCTGTATGCCATTATTCTTCCTGCAGTTTTATATTTTAAGTTTTCCTCAGGAGTATGAGTTAAAATGTCCCCTACCATGTACTTCTTATCGAACTTATGCCCAAAAGGGTTTACTCCTAATTCTTTTAACTCGTCTACTTTTTTCCATTGTTCCATGACTAAGCTCTCTTTAGCCACTCTGTCAAAATATCTTTCCATGGTTCTCTCCTTATAAATTTATTTTAATTTAAGCAAATATATACTACTTTTTGTACTCCAAGAAGTATTAGGATAATTTTGTCTTACATAAGTAAAATAATTTCTTGCTTCTTCTTTGTTTCCAAGATTTGCATAGGCTATTGCCATATTATAATATATTTCTGCCTTTTTGTCATTGCTTTTTTCTAAAGATAGTGCTTTCTTAAAGTTTTCCACTGCCTTTTTATAATTTTCAACTTGTATACTACTTTGTCCTATATAATAATATAGTTGATTACTTTCTTCATAATCCTTGTTAATTTCACTAGCTCTTTGGAAGTGTACAAGTGCTTCTACATAGTTTCCATTATTATAACTACTTTCTCCATTTGATAGGAAATTTTTAAATTGTGTATAATTTTGATTTTCTATGTTTTCCATAGCATTTTCCATAGTTCCATCATTAGGAGCAAATATTCCAAAAATTCCTCCTAAAATCTCTGGAGAAACTCCCTCTATTGTTCCATTGATATATTGATTTCCTTTGTTAATGTCTCCATTTTTTAAATACCAATTTCCAATAAATTCAGCTAACTCTTTACTAGGTGTAGTTTTAAAATATTTTTCTAAAAATTCAATTTCATCTTTATTTGCTATACTTTTAGTAGTAATTATATTTTTTAAAGTTTCATTTAAAATACTATTTTCTTCATTAAATTCAAGCATCATAGAATCAAGTTTTATATTTTTTTCTCCTGAACTTGAAAGTGCATCTATTATACTTAATTTATCATGTTCATCAAGATTTCCAAATTTCTTTAAGAAATTAAGTTCCTCTTTAACAATTCTATTATTTCCAGCCTTACTTGCTACTTCCATCAACATAAAAGATATTTCTTTGTCTCTAAAACTATCTGGAAATGCAATTCTATGTAAAGCAACACTATCTTGTAATAATTTTAAATTACTCATAGCGTAATTTTTTAGAATTATATCATAATTATTTTGTTCCGTAAATCTATATTTTAATTTATTTGATATTGTAATTCTTCTAGTTATACCTCCTAGAGAGCTTAATTCAACCTCAAAATCCCCTTGATATATACTTCTAAATACAAGATTTGTTCCTTTTATTCCCAATTCATAAGAGATATTTTTAGGATAACTTAAAAGTTTAAAATCATCTTCAGCTTTTAGAGGAATTATTAAATAATCTCCTACATATACCTCAAAATTTCTCCCATTATATCTTTCTGAATAACTCTTTGTTTTTCCACTTCTTAAATTTTGAGAAATAACTTGTAATAATCCTGTTGCATCTGTTGTAGTTAATACTATGCTTTCTTGTTCTAAAGGAGTACTCTCCCCACTCATACTACTCCAAATATTGTCTATATCTGTATTTTGAGGAAGTCCAGTACAACTATACATAGTTAGCAAAATTAATAAAAATCCTATTATTTTCATTTTTCCTCCTAATTACTTAAAATAGGGCATATAAATTTTGCCCTATTTCAAATAGTTTAATACTCTTTTATAGTTATAGAGATAAGATTAACTTCTTCTCCACCATCTAATATTTTGTAAGTAAAATCTAAGATATTATCCTTGTAACTTAAGCTTTCCCCTTTTAAAGAAAATACTTTTTTAAATCCTTCTCCATAATATACAAACTCTGTTTCTTTTTTCATATCTATATCTAAGATAGTAGCTATACCATTATTATCTCTATCAATGATTACCCTATCTTCTAAAACAGATATTTTACATTTTCCAAGTTTGCTAAGATATTCATACTCTATAGTTTCAAGAGTTTCAATCTTTTTTCCTGTTACTATTTCATAACTTTTCTCATTATAACTATCAAGACTTCTAATAATAAATTTATTCATTAATAATAATCCTCTTCGTCTCCATCATAGTAATCTTCGTTGTCAAATTTATCTCCGTAATCCTCATCTTCTCTATCATAGTACTCATCTTCTTCGTAATCCCCAATATCTTCTCCTAAAAGATATTCCTCTTTCCAATAGTCGATTACTTCACTAGCATCTCCATCATCTAAGATTTCAAGCTCCTCTTCATCTTCATCATAAAGGAATACATGAACATCACCATCAAAATCTTCTGCTATAATATATTCCTTATCACCCATTATAACATTTTCTAGTACGTGTAATTCATACTCCTCATCATCGATATCATAATAAAAAGTTTCTCCTTGTGAATACATAACTTCTTCCCTCCTAAATTTTTTTAACTTAACATTATAATTTTTTATGATATTTTATAATTATTTATGATACTTTGTATTTTTTAATATGCTAAACCATCTATAGATTTGTTCTGTTAAAATAAGTCGCATCAATTGGTGTGGAAACGTCATCTTTGAAAAACTAAGTTTCATCTGTGATGCTTTTCTTACACTTTCAGAGACTCCATATGAACCACCAATTATAAAATTAATACTACTTACTCCATTGACAGTTAATCTTTCTATCTCCTCAGCCATCTCTTCAGATGAAAAGTTTTTCCCTTGTATATCTAATAATACATTATAACCACCTATTTTTTCAAGAGTTCTTAAAATTTCCTCTCCCTCTTTTTCAATAGATAAGTTTCTATTATTATCATTTCCATCCTCTTTAAGTTCTATAATTCTCATTTTAGCAAAAGATTGCATTCTTTTCAAGAACTCATTTATTCCTTCAATAATATATTTCTCTTTTACCTTTCCTACACATACAATAGATATATTCAAAGTTTTCTCCTTTTCATACTTTTTCTACTTTTTATTTCCTTTTAAACAATTTTTCTAAATCACTCATTGTTATTTTTATTATGATTGGTCTTCCATGAGGACAAGTATATTCACCTATCTCATGAAGTTTTTCTACCATAATCTCCATCTCATCTTGCGTCAATTTTTCATTTGCCTTTACAGCTCCTCTACAAGACATTGAAATTATTATATTTTCCCTTATATCCTTAGATTTATCCTCTTTTAAATTTCTTAAAATCTCTCTAAAAATATTCTCGATACTATCTCTAAAATTCATTATTGGAACTGCTCTAATTAAAATCTCATTATCTCCAAACTCATCTATCTCAAAACCAAATTTTGTAAAACTATCTATATTTTCAAAAATAAGCTCTCTCTCTCTAGGATCAACTAATACCCTTATGGGTACTAATAATTGTTGACTACTAACCTCTCTATTAGAGTATTCCTCTTTTAAACTTTCATAAAGTATTCTTTCGTGAACTATATGTTGATCATAGATCTCTAATATTCCATCTCTTTCAACTAAAATGAAAGAATTAAATATTTGCCCCAATACTTTAAAATCTATTTTTTTATTTTTCTTTTGAAAATTATTCTCTTCTTTTTCTAGCTTTTTCTCTTTTATATTTTCATTAATTGAAATTGGCTTTTCTATCTTTATATTTTCTACTTTCTTTTTCTCTTTTTCCTCTTCTAACCAATTAAAATTGTTTTCACTATCACTTATTTCAAGATCTATTGTCTTCTTATCTTCAATAGGAACTTTTGTAGGAATTTCGAGAGTTCTCGAAATTTCTTCCTTTAATTTATTCTCCACTTCTCTTTCAATTGGCTTATCATTTATCTCTTTTTTCTCATATTTTTCAACTTTTATATCTTCAAATTGTTTATTTTCTGCTTTTAGTGGAACAAACTTTGAAAATTCAGCAAAGTCTAAAAAATTATCCTCTTGTTTCTCTTCCAAAGTTGGAGAAACAAAATTATCATCTCTTTCAAAGCTATTTTCTATCTCTTTCAATATTTTTTCATAAATAAATTTTTCATCAGAAAATTTTACAATTTTTTTAGAAGGGTGAACATTTACATCAACTTCTTGTGGATCTATCTCTAAAAATATTATTGCAAAGGGATATCTCCCTTTCATAAGCTTAGTATAATACCCATCTATTACAGCATTTTCTATAAGCTTAGATTTTACCATTCTGCCATTTACAAAAGTAAATATAGAATCCTTTGTTGATCTATATAGAGATCCATTTCCTAAATATCCCATAGAAAATTTCTTACAATTTTTTAAAACATTATTCCCGAAAATCTCTACTACTGCATTGTCCAAACCATTTCCAGTAGTTTTTATACTTACCTTATCATCTAATATTAAAGTTATAGCTACATCTGCATTTCCTAAAGCCTCTTGTATAACGATATCCTTTATATTCATATACTCAGTTGTAGCTTTTCTTAAAAATTTTAATCTTGCAGGAGTATTGAAAAATAGATCTTTTATCTCTATTGTGGTCCCTCTATTTCTCTGTATCTCTTTAAGTCCTGTAATCTTCCCACCAGATACATTTACTGCTGATCCTATTAATGATTCCTCATCTTTAGAGGATAGTATCATCTTAGAAACTGCTGCTATTGATGATAGAGCCTCACCTCTAAAGCCATATGTAAAAAGATTGTACAGATCCTCTTTCTTTCTAATTTTACTTGTAGCATGTCTTTCCACTGACATCAAAAGATCTTCTTGTGACATTCCCTTTCCATCATCACTTATTATTACATGTTTTCCACCATTTTTTACATCTATCTTTATATTTATACTCCCAGCATCTAAAGAGTTTTCCAATAACTCTTTTATCATACTTGCAGGATTTTCAACTACTTCCCCAGCTGCTATCATATTTGAAACTGACTCATCTAATACCTTAATTATCCCCATTTTTCACCTCCCTAAATTACAACATACTGCTTTTCATTATCTAACATATTTCATAGAATTTCAATAGATTTTTTTAATTTTTTAAAAAAATAATATATTTAGTTGCCATTTTCTCTTTATTTTGCCATAATTATATTGTAAGATTTTACTAGATTTTTAAGAGGTGCTTTATAATGAAAAAAATTTTTATGCTTCTATTTTTTATTTTAAATATAAATATTTTTAGTTATAACTATGATGATTATTCAATATTTATCCAAGGAAAAAATGCCTATGAAAAAGAGGACTATATTACAGCTCAAGAAAGTTTTGAAACTTTGATGAGAAGCTTTGGTTACTCTCCTATCTTAAAAAATAACTATGCCTTTTACTTTATTGGAATGACATATTATCATTTAGGAGATTATGAAAAAGCTGTTTATTATCTTCAAAAGGCTGTATTTACTTACAATAACTCTTTTTTAACTAAAGAATCAAAATTTGAGAAAAATAATTATCTTGCTGAAAGAGATTATTCTCTTGGAGATGCTCTTTTAAAAATTGGTAATTTTGAGTTAGGTGAAACATATCTTCAGAGATTAGACTATAATTATTATTCACCAAAACTTAGTTATTTTGAGAAAAAAGCTTTACTTTTACTTATGGAGAGAAAAAGTGGTTTCGAAGATTACTATAACTTAAAGTTTAATGAAGATTTAAAATCTGCTGATAAATTATCTGATGATAAACTTTTAAAAGTCACAGAATACTTCTCTAGCCAAAAAAAATTTGATAAAGCCATATACTTAGGAAAGAAAATTCTTTCTTCTCCTTCAAAAGATTCAGAGATAAAAGAAAAAGCTATTATAGAAATTTTTAGAAGTTATCTACAAGAAAAAAAATATAAAGAGATTATAGATATAGCAAATAAATATGATAAGATTGTTGACTCAAACATTTTATTTTTCTACAAGGGAGTTGCTTATTACAAGTTGAAAGATTTTTCAAGATGTCTTTATTTCTTTGAAAGTATAAAAGAGGGTAAATATTTGCCTACAGCCCTGCTTTATGTTAGTGGTATTTACTACTCTTTTGGAGATTATAATAAAGTTATTGAATCTGTAAATAAAATCTCTACTAAAAATATTATAGCTGATATTTTATTAGCTGACTCTTATTTAAAACTGAAAAAAGAGAGAAAATTTGAAGAAACAGCTAGAAAAATTATAAACAACTATCCAAATTCATATGAGGGATTATTTTTTGCTTTTATTTTAGAAAATAAAAATATGGATTTAGCCTCTCACAATGCTACTTTTAAAATAAGTTTAATTATTGACAACTTTTTAAATTCAACTAAAAGTGATACTAATAATGTGTTTGATAAGATCAATTATTTAGAATTAGAAAAGTTATGTAATATATCTAAAATAAAAAATGAAGAGCTTTTAAAAATAGAACTTCAAAATAGTAGTTTTGTAAATAAATATTCTATTTCAAATGGTTTAGCAGTTACAACTATTTTAGAAAATGGTGAGTTTTATGATTTAGCATATAAGAACTCTTCTGCTTATAGAAAAGAGTTTTTCAAATATAGAGATCTTATAAAATACAATTATCCTCTATATTACAAGGATATTGTTGATAATTGTTCTAAAAAATATGATATTCCTCAAGAGATTATTTATACAACTATGCTTTTAGGAAGTAAATTTGATAAAGAAGCTATCTCGAAAAACTCAAGAATAGGTTTAATGATGATTCCTCTTAAACATGAAGAAGAAATTAATGAGCTTTTAAAGCCTGAAGTTAATATTGAATTAGGTTCTAGAAAAATAAAAGAACTTCTAAAAAAATATAATGGAAATAAATTAAAGACACTTATTCACTATAATTTTGGAGAAGGAGTAGCAAAAAGCATAAAATTTGACTTTGACGGAGATATTAATCTTGATACTATTTCCAACCCTGAAGAAAAATATGAGATTCAAGATTTGATTATTACATATATATTCTATAAAAAATTATATAATTTTTAAGATTTAAAAAGGAGAAAAAATGCGTGATACTAGATGGATTTATAAAAACAGTTCCAACGAAATATATAACAATTTTAATTTAGATAAAGATATTACTACTTTGCTCTATAATAGAGAGATTATTGATAATGAAGATATAAAAACTTTCCTATATGGTGGAGTTGAAGATATTACCTCTCCGTTCTTGCTAAAAGATATAGATAAAGCAGTTGAAAGATTGGAAATAGCTAAAGAAAAAGGAGAGCCTGTTTGGATATATGGAGATTATGATGTAGATGGAATTACTTCTGTTTCCCTTTGTTATCTTGCCCTTAAAGAGCTTGGTTACAATGTAAAGTATTATATTCCTCTTAGAGATGAGGGATATGGGCTAAATATTGAAGCTCTCGATCATATAAAAAGTGAGGGTGGAACTCTTATTATTACTGTTGATTGTGGAATCTCATCTCATAAAGAGATAGCTCATGCTAATGATATTGGAATAGATATTATTGTTACAGATCACCATGAAATAAACAATGGAAATCCACCTGCCTTTGCAGTAATCAATCCTAAGAGAGAGGATAATGAATATAAGTTCAAATATTTAGCTGGAGTAGGAACAGCTTTTTTCCTTATCTCTGCTCTTTTTGAAAGAAACAATTTAAAAGATGAATTATATAAATATCTTGATATTGTAGCTATTGGAACTGTTGCTGATATCGTTCCTCTATTAAAAGAAAATAGAATCTTTGTAAAAGAGGGACTTGAATATCTTAGAAGAAGTAAATGGCTTGGAATCAATATGCTTATTAAAAAGATCTTTGAAGATTATGAAACTAGAAAATTTAATACCTATGATATAGGGTTTATCATTGCTCCTATATTCAATGCTGCTGGAAGGCTTGAAGATGCTAAAAGAGCTGTTGAGCTTTTTATCGAAAAAGATCATAGAGTATGTTCAAGTATAATTAGTGAACTTCTTAGTAAAAATAATGAGAGAAAAGAGATTCAAGAGGATATTTTCCAAAAAGCTGTGGAAAAAATTGAAAATGAAAAACTTTATGAAAATGCTGTCCTTGTAGTTGGTGAGGAAGGTTTTCATCATGGGGTAATTGGAATTGTAGCTTCTAAAATCCTAGATAGATATTATAAACCTACAATTATTATGGAGATAAAAAAAGACGAGGGAATTGCTACTGCTTCTTGTAGAAGTATTGAAGGATTTAATATTATAGAAGCACTTAATAATTTTTCAGATCTTCTTTTAAAGTATGGGGGACATAGTGGAGCTGCTGGTTTCTCTATTAAGATTGAAAATATTCCTGAATTTTCAAAAAGATTAAATGAATATGCTGAGAAAACTATTTCAGATATAGCTTTTGTAAAGCCAATTAAGATTGATAAACCTTTAGCTTTCTATAAGATCTCATATGATTTTCTTGATAAAATATCTTTACTTGAACCTTTCGGCTTTGGAAACTCATCTCCTATCTTCTCTTTAAATAATTGTCAATTTGATAATTTAAGATTGATAGGGAAAGATAGAAAACATATTATGTTAAATATTATAAAAGATGGTTATGAGTTTAAAAATTGTGTTTGGTTTAATAGTGATGATATTTTTGAAGAGTTAGTTTCTCTTACAAATATAGATATAGCCTTTAAATTGAAACTTGAAACCTTTAAAGATAAATATCAATATAAGATTTTTATTGAGGATATAAAAGAAAGCATTAGCATTGAAAATAGTAATATACATAATTTTGATCTATATGATACTACTTTTCCAATAGAAACTGTAATATATACAAGAAGAAAATTAGAGTCTAATGAGTTAAAATTAGCTTTTTCAGATATAGGAATTACCGTTTCCAATAATAAAATGTATCTAGGTACATTGGATAATTCCACTGAGTATCTTCTTACATCTTTGAAAAATATGTATAACCTTGATTTTAATGTTAAGTTAAAAGATGTTATTATGAAAGATGAAAACTACAATGTACATATTTTAATTGATAAAGATTATTCTTTTAGATCTTATGCTATTAAACAAGGAGAGCTTTTTAAAGAGATTAAAAACTTTTTAATTCAAGAGTTTCAATATAATTCTATTCAGAAAAAAATATTATCTTCTATATTTAAGGAGAAAAAAAATATTGTTGCATATATGAAAAGAGGAAGAGGGATACAAACTATAATTCAAACAGTAGGATTATATTTTAAAAATATTAATGAAAGAGCTTTGTTAATAACAGATGAAAATATAAATCAAAAAACTCTATCTTGTATAGATCTAAGCAATAAATATTCAGATAATTTTGATTTTTATATTCTTTTAAATCCAACTATAGATATGATAAAAAAAGTTACAAATAAAAGATTTTTAATAATTTCAGAGGAAAATAATCTCAATATAGAAAATTTCGAGATTATTAAAGATTCTTTCTCTATTCCTGAGAATATAATCTTCTCCTCTGAAAATGAGATTCTAAATAAACAACATATTTTCTGTAAAAAACTTACGTATGAAGAGAGAAAAAATATTATAAAAAACCTTACAAGATATAAAACTATCTATTCTACTGAAGATATTTTATGTTATCTTTAAAATCTAAAAGAGCTACTGCAACTATGCAATAGCTCTTTCTTTTATTCTTTATTAAATTATTCTTTAATCCATTTCTTGTAGATTGCATCAACAATAAGTCCAATAGCATTATCTCCAGATACATTACAAGCAGTACCAAATGAGTCTTGTGTAATGTAAAGAGCAATCATTATAGCTTGAAGTTCTTCAGTTCCAAGTCCAACCATATATAAGAATGGAAGAGCTGTCATAATTGATCCTCCAGGTGCTCCAGGAGATGCAACCATAGCTATTCCAAGAGTAGCAATAAATGGAACTACTGTATTGATTGAAATAGGAAGTCCATTCATCATACAAACTGCAGTAGCACAAGCTGTAATTGTTATCATAGAACCTGCCATATGAATATTTGCACAAAGTGGTACAACAAAGTTACGAATCTCTTCTGATATTCCATCCGCCTTAGCACATTCAAGGTTAACAGGAATAGTTGCTGCTGAAGATTGAGTTCCTACTGCTGTTGTATATCCAGGAATTTGATTTTTTAGAAGCATAAGTGGGTTTTTCTTAGAGATTCCACCAGCTACAAAGAAAGCAAATACTAGATATAGTAGGTGCATAATAATTACAATGATAAATACTTTCCAAAGAATTCCTAATATTGCAAAAGTTTTACCTGAACGAGTCATATCTATAAAAGTTCCACAGATATATAATGGTAGGAAAGGAACTATAATAGTATGTAAAACTTTATTTATAATAGCTGAGAAATCTTTCATAAAGTCATATAAAGTATTTCCAATCTCTTTTCCTCTCATTGTAGACATACATAATCCAAGGATAAATGCAAGAAGCACTGCTGCTAATGTATCTAATATTGGAGTAACTGAAAGACTAAGATATGGAGCTACTGAAATTCCAGCTGTTTTTGCAATTCTTTCTAATGCTTTTGGATCCATAAAACTCATAAATAAACTATTTGCTACAAAGAATGATACAGAACCTGCAATTAAAGTTGAAGCATAAGAGATTACAGCTGTAATACCAAGAAGTTTTCCTGCTCCTTGAGTCAAGTCAGCAATTCCCATTGTAACAAATGCTAAAATCATCATAGGGATAACAAATTTTAAGAACATACTAAATAAGCTAGATGCTGTTACTATTAAACGCCCAACCCATTCAGGAAGATACATTCCAATAAGAATACCTAAAATGATACCAATAATTAGTTTTGGTACAAGACCGATTTTGATTTTTTGTTTTTCCATTTTTCCACCTCATATAATATTTGAATTTTAACCCTTTAAAATTCTTAACAACTTAAATCGTTTTTTCATTATTTTATAATTACATTTATAAAATAATTTCTATTCTATCTGATCACATCAACAATAATACACTATTTATGAGAAAATTGCAAGTATTTATAATATTTTTTTTTGAAAACGAACAAAGATATCTGAAATATTTTTATAAAATAATGAAAATATATATATTTAATTTTTATTTATTATCTAAAAAACCCTCTCCCTTATCTAGCTTTGATTTTGCCTGTGTAGTCTTAATTTTACATTTTTTCTTTATATTTATTTTTTTTATCTATAAATTATATATTTTCTATACAAAAAAAAGAAGTTGCTTTCACAACTTCTTTACATTCTACAAAATATACTTATCTAAATTTTCCTCTTCATTCTCTTTCTTAAATATTTTCTTAACAAAGTTTGCATCTACATTTACTTTTTTCTTTTCCTCATAAGGTGCTTCATACATTACCTCTCTCAGTAACTCTTCAATTACAGATGCCAATCTTCTTGCTCCAATATTTTCTATTTTTTCATTCATTTGAGCAGTCAATTCAGCAACTCTTTCTATAGCTCCCTTTGTAAAAGTAAGTTCTACATTATCAGTTGCTAACATAGCTTTATATTGTTCTAAAAGGTTATATTCTACATCTGTTAAAATTTTAATAAAATCCTCTTTCTCAAGATTTTTAAGTTTTACTCTAACTGGAAATCTTCCTTGAAGTTCTGGCATTAAATCAGATGGTGAGCTTTGAGTAAATGCCCCTGCTGCAATAAATAAAATATGATCTGTTTTAACAGGTCCAAGTTTAGTCATTACTGTACTTCCTTCAACTATTGGAAGTATATCCCTTTGAACTCCTTGTCTTGAAACTTCTCCCTTTCCTACTCCATCTCTTTCTGCTATTTTATCTATCTCATCAATAAAAATTATCCCATTATTTTCAACATTGTCTATTACTTCTTCATTAAGAGTATCTAAATCTAATTTTTTCTCTACCTCTTCATTAATAAAAATTTCAATGGCATTTTTTACATTAGTTGTAAGCTTTCTATTTTTTCCTGTTACATTTGACATCACTTGATCTAATATGCTTCCTATTCCCGATGCTTCATCTCCACCAGAGACAACTTCTATTATAGGCATATCCATATCTTTTTTTGTTTTTTCTATCTCAATCTCTTGATCATCATAGATTCCTTGATTTATATCTGACATTATCTTTTCTTTTTCATCATCATTTAATGAATCATATGGCTTTAATATTTTAGCAACTTTTTCTAAAGCAATATCATATACCTCATCTCTCAAATCAATATACTTTTGCTCTTTCATCTTTCTGTAAGTTACAGATACAAGATCTTTAATTATACTCTCTACATCTTTTCCTACATATCCAACTTCTGTATATTTAGTTGCTTCAACTTTTAAAAATGGAGCATTGGCAATCTTAGCTATTCTTCTAGCAATTTCAGTTTTTCCTACTCCTGTAGGTCCCATCAAAATTATATTTTTAGGAGTTATCTCTTTTCTTAATTCCTCATTATCTATACTTTTTCTTCTATCTCTATTTCTTAAAGAGATTGCTACATATTTTTTAGCTTCATCTTGTGATATTATATATTTATTTAGTTCCTCAACTATCTTTTGAGGAGTAAGTCCTTTAATCATATTATCTCCCTCAATTATTTATTTTTTACATATGCTTATTATAACACAAAGTTTTAAAAATTTTCATATTTTAATTAACAAGATTTTTAGATAGAATCATTTAAAAATAGAATAATATAGTTATATTATTTTTATTAAACTTTATAAATTTTCTTCTAATATTTCTTTAATTATTCAATCTATTAAATGCTTAATTTTTAAAAATTATATAATTATAAATGAAATATATTATTGCATATTTTTTATTTATGATATATAATTAATTTGTAACAATTAGCATTCACCCCCCTAATGTGAGTGTTTAATGTAACATAGATTTCCTAAAAAGACTCTCCCCCGCCAAGAGAGTCTTTTTTCTATTTATCTTCTACTATTTAATTGTTTCAATTCTTCAAATATTATTTTACTTCCAAGAATAATATCCTCATGATCAATCTCTTCAGCTTTATTATGGCTTACTCCATCTCTACAAGGAATAAATAGCATTCCAGTAGGTGCTATATCCCAGAACTTCATTGCATCATGTCCAGCACCACTATTCATAATCTTATGTTCTATTCCCAATTTAGTTGCTACTTCACTTAATTTATTTTTTAAATTTTCATCTAATTTTACTGGAATAGCTTTTGAAATATTATCCAATTCATAATTCAGATCTCTTTTTTTACAAACTTCATCTACAAATTTAACTATCTCATCATCTATCCTATCAATACTATCTTTATCTACTCCTCTAATATCTAGCCCCATTTTTACTCTACCAGGTACAACATTAAAGGCGTTTGGATAGTTTCCTAAATACCCTACTGTTCCAACACTACTATGGACAGATTCTCTCTTTGCTATTTTTTCCAACTCAATAATTATCTCTCCAGCTGCACAAAGAGCATCTTGTCTCATTCCCATTGGTGTTGCTCCTGAATGATCTTGTCTACCATCTATTGTAAGCCAATATCTTGTTGCTGCTGCTATAGAGTTAATTATCCCTATTTTTAATCCTTCATCTTCTAAAATTCTACCCTGTTCAATATGAAGTTCAAAATAGTTTAAAACTCCCTCTATTTTTTTACACTCTGGATTGTAACCTCTAAATTTCAATGCTTCATATAGAGATACTCCCTCTGTATTTTTTACTTTTTTCATCTTCTCAATTTGAAGTTTCTTAGTCATAAGCCCACTTCCAACTGTTGCTATTCCAAAGGAACTAGATTCTTCACATCTAAAAGCTACAACTTTTAAAGGTATATTTAATTTGTTATCCTTTATCCATTTTAAGATTAAAAGCCCAGCTAATACTCCTACTACACCATCATATCTTCCTCCACTTATAACAGAATCAAGATGTGAACCAATTAAATAATATTCACTGTAATCTTCTTCATATACATATGTATTACCAACCTCATCGCTAGAATATTTTAATCCCATCTCTCTAGCAAAGTTTCTAATAGCTCCATGCATTACATCTTCATTTTTAGTGTAACCTAATCTTGTAACTCCTCCTGTTTCATCTGCTCCTATTGAGTAAAGATAATCAAACCACCTTTTTATTACATCTATATCTAACATATTTCCACCTCCATCTTAGTAGGTGTATATTATATCATAAACTTCTATTAAGCGAGAAAAGATATTTAAAAATATAAAAAGAACTGTATAAACTAACAATTTTTTATTATTAATTTACTACAGTTCTTTATTTTTATCTATTATCTAATTTTTATACTACACTACAAGGTTTACAAAACAAAGAGCTCCAATAAATAGTAGTGTAAAGTTAATTTTCTTGAAATCTCCAGTTACAAGGTGAAGTAAGATATAAGCAAGGAATCCTAAACTTAATCCTATACTGATACTATAAGTAAGTGGCATAGCTACTATTATAATAAATGCTGGGAATAATGATTTCATATCTGTAAAATCTAAGTCTTTTACATTTTTAAACATATATCCTCCAACTATAATAAGAGCTGGTGCTGTTGCATATGCTGGAACTACTCCAACTATTGGAGAGAAGAATAATGCCCCTATAAACATAAGTGCAGTTATTACAGATGCAAATCCTGTTCTTGCTCCAATTGCTACTCCTGCTGCTGATTCAACAAAAGTTGTAACAGTACTTGTTCCCATCATAGCCCCTGCTATTGTTGCACTAACGTCTGTATAAAGCATTTTTCCAAGTCCTTGAATGTGTCCTTTTTCATCAACCATTCCCATTTGTTTTGAACAAGAAATTAAAGTTCCTAAAGTATCAAATAGGTCAACAAACATAAATGAGAATATTGGTCCAATTAATGATAGTTTAAATGCTCCTATAATATCTAATTTCATAGCTATAGGTGCTGCACTTGGTGGCATAGAGATAAATTGTGATGGAACATCTACATTACCAGTAATAAATGCTAATATTGTAGAAACAAGAATTCCTATTAACATTCCACCTTTTACACGTTCAATCTCAAGTACCATAGAAACTATTAAACCAACAATTCCTATTAATACAGTTGTTGTTATTGGTCCTAATGCTACTAATGTTGCATCATTAGCTACAACAACTCCCATATTTTTAAGACCAATTAAAGTGATAAACATTCCAATTCCTCCACCAACAGCTATTTTTAGTGGTAAAGGTATTGCATTAGCTATCTTCTCTCTGATTCCCCCTATTGAAAGAATAAGGAAAAAGAATCCAGAAATAAATACAATCCCTAATGCAGTTTGCCAAGGTACACCTTTTCCTAATACAAGTGTATAAGTAAAGAATGCATTTAATCCCATTCCAGGTGCTAATGCAAATGGTGCATTTGCCCAAACTCCAGATAATAATGTTGCTAAAGCTGATGCTAAACAAGTTACTGTAATAAGTGCCCCTCTATCCATTCCTGCATCTCCAAGAATAGCAGGGTTTACAAAGATAATATATGACATTGCTAAGAATGTTGTAATTCCTCCTATTATCTCTTGTTTAACAGTACTTCCTCTTTCAGATATTTTGAAATAATTTTCTAAAATACCAGTGTTTTGTGACATTTCTCTCCTCCTATATTTTAAAATTTAATTGTTGCCTAACCTATCTAAAAATTCCTTTGGAATTGGCAAATTTATCTCAATTCCATATCTTTCTATTTTAACATAATGTGAGAATAAATACATCATTTTTTCTTTACCTTTTCCATATTTATTATCACCTATTATATAATTTCCTCTATTAGCTAGTTGTACCCTAAGTTGATGAGTTCTTCCACTTCCAAGAGTTCCCTCTAGTAAAGTACAATTTTTTCCATACTCCACTACTTTAAAACTACTTGTACTCTCCTTTGCTCCCTCTTGAAACTCCTCTACTTCAATAACTCTATCTTCAACTTTTTTCAACCAACTTTTTATTTTAAACTCTTTCTCTCTAACTCTTCCATTTACAAGGATATAGTATTTTTTCTCTATCTCTCTATTTCTTATATCCTCAGCTAATTCTCTAGCTACAACTAAAGATTTTGCTCCTATTATAAGTCCAGAAGTTGCCTTATCTATTCTATTTACAAAGTTAAAGTTTTCATTTTTTAAATATGATTTTATCATCTCAGAGATACCATATTCATAGCCACTTCCCTTGTGCATTACCATATTATTTTTTTTATTAAAAATTAAAACTTTTTCATCTTCATAAACTATAGATTTTTTTATTTTTTCTATCTCTCTATTTTCAATAGAAACTGGTTTCTCCTCTTTAGTCTCTCCACCATTAAAAAATACTTTAACTATATCTCCTAATTGAAGTCTATAATTCTCTTTACTTTTTTTTCCATTTACCTTTACTTTTCCAGTTCTAATTCCTTTAAAAATCTCTGTTAGAGATATATCTTCATATTTTTTTCTCAAAAATCTATCTAATCTTACATCTTCATATTCTTTATCTATTATATATTCCACAACTCCACCTAATCTCTATACAATTTTACACTTTGAACAATTCCTAACATCATAAAGCTTATAAGAAGAGATGTTCCTCCATAACTCATAAGCAACAATGGTTTACCTGTCACAGGCATTATTCCCATTATCATTCCAACATTAATTATTAAATGAAATAGAAATATAGACGCTATTCCATAACATATTAATTTCCCATACTTATCCTCTGTGGTATCAGCTATATAAACTATCTGCACTATAAGTAAAAAATATAGTCCTAAGAGAACAAGTCCTCCTACAAAACCTCTCTCCTCTAAAAATACAGAACCTATAAAGTCTGTATGGGCTTCTGGAAGAAATCTTAACTTACTTTGAGTACTTTGTAGAAATCCTTTTCCATACATTCCACCAGAACCTATAGCTATCATTGATTGGGTAACATTCCAACCACTTCCTAATAAATCAGCCTCTGGATTTAAAAATGTAAGCACTCTCTGTCTTTGATATGGTTTTAAAAGGAAAAAATATGCTGCTGGCACAGAAATAATTCCTCCCATTCCCATAATTATTATAGTTTTCCAATCTATTCCATGCATAAAAATAATTACACAAAATGTCATTGTTAAAATAAGAGTTGTTCCTAAATCTGGTTGTTTCAGTATAAGAAGCATTATAGGAAGAATATGCAATCCAGCTACAATAACACTTTTTAATCCAACAAACCTATCTCTATATTTTACTACTAAAAATTCTGAAAGAGTAAGTATTGCTAAAACCTTTCCTATTTCTGAAGGTTGTATACTAATAGGTCCTAAATCTATCCATCTTTGTGCCCCTAATCTTTTTACACCTAAAACATATACTGAAGCCAAAATTCCTATATTTATAATATAGAGAACTTTATAGTACTTTGCATATTTTCTATAATCTACAAAAGAGAAAAATAGATAAACAAAAATTCCTATAACTCCCCAAAATAACTCTTTTTTATAAAAAGATGAGTTTTTATGTATTGTTGCACTATATATAGTTAAAATACTAATAACCAATATTATTAATGCATTAAGTAAAAGAAAGATATTCATTTTCTTCATCTTTTTTAAACCTAATCTGAACTCTCTTCTTCTTCCCATTTTCTTTTACTCCCTATTTACCTGTATGTCCAAATCCTCCTGCTCCTCTTTCTGTTTCATCAAGAGTTTCTACAACTTCCCACTCAATTTGTTCAACTTTATTTAAAACTAATTGCCCTATTCTTTCTCCAGGATTAATTGTATAAGCATCTTTACTCATATTAGCCACTATTATCTTTAACTCTCCTCTATAGTCACTATCAATTGTTCCAGGAGTATTTAAAAGTGTAATTCCATATTTTAATGCAAGCCCACTTCTTGGTCTAACTTGAACTTCATATCCCTCTGGTATAGCTATTTTTAATCCTGTTGGAACTAAAGTTCTCTCTAAAGATCCTAATACTATTGGTTCAGTGATATTAGCTCTAATATCCATTCCTGCAGCTCCAGGTGTTTCATATTTTGGTAATTCAATTTTATCATTTTCTCTAACTATCTTTACTATTACTTTTTCCATTACTTTCTCCTTATATATCTCCTAATACTGTGTATGAATAATATTCTTCTTGGAATAGATATTCAGCTGTTTTCTTTATATCCTCTAAAGTTATTTTCTCAATTTTTTCAATTATCTCATCTATATCAATTACTTTATCATATAGCAGATAAGAGTTTGCCATTCTGCTCATTTTTCCTTTACTACTTTCTAAGCTAAAAGTTAACATACTTAAAAATTGATTTTTAGATTTTTGAAGCTCTGATTCAGTAATTCCATTTTCTCTAATATCATTAAACTCATTTTTAATAATTTCTAACACTTCTTTATAACTTTCCTTTGTAGTTCCAGCATAGATAGTAAATAGTCCACCTTCTAAAAATGCTGTTCCATAACTATATACAGAATAAGCTAATCCTCTTTCCTCTCTTATCTTTTGAAAAAGTCTAGAACTCATATTTCCACCTAATACACTAGAGATAATTGCTCCAGGATATTTCATATCATCTTTTACCCCATTACCTCTTGTATTAAAACATAGGTGTACTTGATTTGTTTCTTTCTTTATTAGATTTTCTCCACCATTAATTATAAATGATGTATCAATATCTCTTCTAAAGTTGCTATCTCTAAATTTTCCAAGCCCTTTATTCAAAAGAGTGTAAATCTCATCAACATCAACTTTTCCTGCAACTGATATCACTAGATTTGAAGCTACATATTGTTCATTAAAATATTTTAAAAATCTCTCTCTAGTTATCCCTTTTAAGCTTTCAATAGTTCCTAAAACACTATTTGATTGAACACCAGTAACTGCATATTTTACATTTTCATCATGTATTATCTCCTCTGGTATATCATCATACATTCTAATCTCTTCAATTATTACATTTCTTTCTTTTTCTAGGTTTTCCTCACTGAAAGTTGAATTCATAAACATATCTGACAATACATCTATTCCAGTTCCTATTTTATTTGAAAGCATTTGAATATAGTAAACTGTAAGATCTCTACTTGTGTAAGCATTGATCATTCCACCTTCATTGTCAATTATCTCTGATATCTCTTTAGCTGTTCTTGTCTCTGTTCCTTTAAACATCATATGTTCAATATAGTGAGAAACTCCACTCTCTTCTGGATACTCATTTCTTGATCCTGTATTTACAAATATTCCTAAGCTTACTGTATTAATACTCTCTATATTATCAATTAAAACAGGTATTCCATTATCTAGTTTTTTTACTACTATGCTCATTTTTTTCCTTTCTTAATACTCTGATCTATATACAAAATAGATTCCTACAACTAAAAATATGATATTAGGAATCCAACCACCTATAAATGGATTTAAAAAACCATTTATACTTAAAGCCTCAAATGAAGCTTGAACTATATAATAACCATAACCTAAGGCTACTGATAATGCTAAATTTATAGCTGATGCTCCCCTCACATATCTACTTCCCAAAGACAATCCTAAGAAAGAGATTATAAAACTTGCAAACGGAAAAGAATATCTATTTCCTAATTCAACTAAAAACTCTCTTGTATCTCCACCTACACTTTTTATCTCTCTAATAGATTTTTTTAATTCTTTTATAGTAAGAGTTCTTGGCTCTACATTTTGAGTTATAAATTTATCTGGTTCATCATTATATCTTTCTTCAGTAAATATCTCTTTTTCAATAGGTTTAGCTATTTTTTCACCATCATAAATATTGGCGTTTTTTAACATCCAAATCTCTTTACTAAAGTTATATCTTCCCTCTTTTGCTGTGATTATTCTCTCTACCTTATCAAATTTACTATTCAAATCTATAATCTCTATATTTTCAGCAAAACCAGTTTTTCTATTGATTTTTCCCATCAAATAGATATAATTTCCATTTTCTCCTCTTAAAAAAGCATTATTTTTTTCAATTGGAGCTTCTCTTACAATAACATCTCTACTTTTTATCTCTCTATTTTTTCTAAGAGCATAAGGATATAGTGAATCATTAATATAAAATACTATACCTGAAATTATTAAAGAAATTAAAACTGGAAAAAGAATTATTCTTTTAAAACTAATTCCAGATGTTTTCAAAGAGATTATCTCTAAATTTGATGCCATCGAGCTTATTGTCATAAGTGATCCAAGAAGAACAGCCAATGGAGCTACATCAATTAAAATTTTAGGTATCATTGTAAGAATATAGATTATTGATTCATCTGCTGAAAATCTTCCATCACTTACATATCTTATTACTTTAAATAATTGGCTTACTAAAAATATTCCAACAAAAGCTATTAAACTTAATAAGAATGATTTTATAAAATTTTTACTTATATATCTATCAATTATCTTCATCTATATCCCCCTGGCTTTCTTTCTATAAAATATGAAAGTCAAAAAGAATAATACCAAATTAGGTGTCCAAACTCCTATAAATGGTGGGATTTTTCCCCTATTTGCCATTACCATTCCAATATTTAGAAGGGTAATATATGTAAATACTACTACCATACTCAAGGCAAAATTAGCTCCTTTTCCACTTCTATGATGTCCTATAGACATAAATACACCTAATAGAGATAACATTATAGTTGATAAAGGTAATGCAATTTTTCTATTTATTTCAACTTCATATCTTATCTTTTCATCTGGAGTTTGATTTTTAATCTCTTTCAAAAGCATTCCTATACTCATAGCCTCTATATCTTTTACCTTGATATCAATTCCATCAAAATATGCTGTAAGAGGTACTTTCTTATCATCAAACTCTCCACGAAGTTTCTCTTTTCCATCTTTATCAAAATCAAAAAACTTAGATTTTGTTATAACCATAGCTGAATCTTTCCAAAATGCCTTCTCTCCTACTAGCACTGTTGGAAAATTCTCATTTTCATCCTTTTGAAATATAAGAACACCTTTAGCCTGTCTATCTTTTCCCTCTATTCTATCAACATAAAGATTATATTCATCTACCTCATCAATAAATGTTTTCTCTTTTAATTGAAACACTGGATTTTCATATGCTATCTTTGTTGTTATATATTGTAGCTTTTTAAATGATCTTGGAATTATGCTCTCTTGAAGAAAAAATATAAAAAGAGTTGTAGCACAAGCTAAAATAAATATTGGTTTTACAATCTCTTTAATTCCCATTCCTATTGAACTCATAGCTGTTGCTTCACTTGTTCTTGTAAACTTTGAAAATGTTAACATCACTCCTAAAAATATTCCCATTGGAATAGTTTGTGATAATATTGGAGGTAAATAAAAAGACAGTATTCTTATTATATCAATAATTGATATTCCCTTTACTATTATATTTTCCATCATAGCTACAATAATATCTATTAAAAATATAAAAGTAAATAGAGAGATACCAAATAATATTGGCATTTTTACCTCTTCTAGTATATACTTTTCTATTATTTTCATTTACTCACTCCTAAAAAAGTTTATCAATATATTTATCTACTAACTCTCCATTTTTTAGTTCTTTTAATTTAGCTTGAAAAACATCTGGTATATATTCTTCTAATTCTGGAGCTTTTTCTAAAAATAGTTTATTTGTATAACTTCCTGCTGAGTATTTTTTTAATCCTTTAAAAATATCAGCTGAATAGTTAAAAATCAAAAGAATTATTAAAGCTAAAAATAATCCTTTTATAGTTCCTAAAACTCCTCCTAAAAGTCTAGTTATTAAACCTTTTCCTTGGTTATTTAATGAACCTCTAATCAAACTAACTATTATTCCTAATATTATATATACAGCCCAGAAAGTAACTACATACACTATAAAATAACGATCTTTATCTTTAGAAAGATTTAAAAAATCTATAACTGCTGGAGTATATTTTTTAGCTATAATAAAGTTTATTACCACTCCAAATATTGCTATAAACTCTACAAACAACCCATTCTTTAATCCATACAATAAAGAAAAAAGAATAACTACTCCTATTGCCATATCTAAATACATCTCATCACCCTTTTTAATTTTCTACAACTTTTACCCATAAAGCCTTTAAATATAGAGTTTCAGGAACATGAAGAATCCATGGATGATCTTCAGGTTGATAATTTATTCCTATAACTTGAAGTAATTTACCATTTTTAGAGGCTGCCATTCTTGTTACTTCTATTAAATCTTGAAGTGAAATATGATAAGCACATGTTATAATTCCTAAAATTCCATCATCAGATAAAAGTTTAAAACTATCATCACATAGATCAAAGAAAAAATCTCTTCCTTTATGAATATCAGCTTTTCTTTTAATCAATGAAGGTGGATCTAATGTAATTACATCAAATTTCTCTCCTCTTCCTACAAGAGTTTTAAGAAGTAGAAAAGCATCTCCTTCCATAGTTACAAAATCCCCTGTATACTCATTTAAAGCATAGTTTTCTCTACATAATTCTAAGGCATGAGGTTCTTTATCAATAGCTGTTACCTTTTTACATCCCTCTTTTAAAGCTGCCATTGAGAAACCACCACTACTTGAGAAAACATCTAAAAATCTTGTATCTTTAGTTAAATATTTTCTAATAAACTTTCTTGAGTCTCTTTGATCTAGGAAGAACCCTGTTTTTTGTCCATCTATAATATCTATATTATACTTTAACCCATTATCTTCCATTATTACTCTTTCAGGAATTTCTCCAAAAATTACTCCTGTTTTTTGCTCTACACCTTCAAGAGTTCTGTTCTCAACATCACTTCTCTCATAGATTCCCTTTGGTTTCATAACTTTTTTAATACTATTTATAATCTCTTGTCTAAAAGCTTCTACTCCAGAATTTCTAAATTGTACAGATACATATTTTTCAAATTTATCTATTATCAGTCCAGGGATTCCATCTCCTTCAGAGAAAAATGCTCTTACACAGTTAGTTTCATTAAAAAGATGCTCTCTCTTTTTATATGCTCTTCTAATTTTTTCAAGTATAAAGTTTTTATCTATCTTTTCATCTTTAGTTGTTAAAACTCTTACAAATGCTGATGTTGAATCTGTTACATACCCTCTTCCAACAAAAGCTCCATCAGATGAGCAAACATCTACTACATCTCCATTTTTTATATCCCCAACTATAGTTTTTACCTCATCTTTAAATACATTTGGATAAAAATTAATTATCTTTTTCTCTTTCCCACTTATTAAAATTACCTTAGCCATTTCATCTCCTTTATCTTTTTATAAAATCTACACTTCCACTCTTTTTATACACTCTATAAACTCTTCTTCCTATACCTGTTAAAATATCCCAAGTAGATTTATGGATTGAGTTTATCTCTTCAATTATATCATCTCTAATAACAATAGCCTCTGCTCCAATCTCTACTTTTTCTAAAATAGAATTAGGAATTTTTACCATACACATATCCATACATATCTCACCGACTACAGGACATTTTTCATTTTCTATTATAACATATGTTTTATTAGAAAACTCCTTTTTCATACCATCTGCATAACCTATCGATAATGTAGCAAAACTTTCTCCTTTTTTTAGTTGAGCTGTTCTTCCATAAGAGATATAAGAATCCTCTTCTACAGTTCTAAGTGATAGAACTCTAGCTTTTGCTGTAAATACTCTTTTAAATCCTTCTATTCTCTCATTTCCAAGCATTCCATACATACATATTCCTGCTCTTACTAAATTTCCTGCATATCTATTATTAAAACGAAGTATCCCACCACTATTTAATATATGAATATATTTTACTACATTTTCATATTTTTTGAAAATAGCAAACTTTTTAAGTTGCCCCTCAGTGTAATCAATAGATTCCTGACTCATACCATCAGCATCAGAAAGATGTGAATAAATACCAGTAATATTCATATTTTTTCCTATACACTCTTCTATTACCTTATCTCCCTCTTCTACAGTAAAGCCTAATCTTCCCATTCCAGTATCAATTTTTATATGAAATTTTATATTTAACCTATTTTCTTCTATAAATCTTAGTTGTTTTCTACTACTTACTGTTATTTGAAAATTCTCTTTATCTGCTACTAAAATTTCATCTTCAAATAGTGAACCTAAAATTAAAATCTCATCTTCTATACCACTTTTTTTTAATTCAAGTGCCTCATCTAATGAAGCTACACCAAAAATTTTTACTCCTACTTCTGAAAGTTCCTTCGCTATCTTAACTGCTCCAAAACCATAACTATCAGCTTTTACCACTCCTAAAATCTTTTTACCCTCAACTAGTTTTTGTATTTTATCTATGTTGTATTTTAAATTGTCTATATCTATCTCTAGCCAAGTTCTCATTTTTATTCCCTTCTTTGTCTATGTGTATAAATTTTTAGAGGGCGACTTTAAATTTTATCATTCTCAGTTGCCCTCTTATATTATATATTATCTTTTATATTTAGACTAATATTTTCTCTTCATTTTCCTTTTTTGTTTCTTCTTTAAAACTATTAAACCCTTTATTTGGTCCTTTTTTATTTTTATCAAGAATATAAACTAAAGGAGTTGCTATAAATACTGAACTGTATGTTCCAGCTAAAATTCCTATTAATAGAGTCATAATAAATGTTTTTAAGCTATCTCCACCAAAAACAAGAATTGCTATAATAGCAAATAAAGTTGTTACTGATGTATTTAAAGATCTTATCATAACTTGGTTAACACTCTTATCTAAACATTGTTCAAAAGTTCCTCTATTTTTACGTTTCATATTTTCTCTTATTCTATCAAAAACTACTATTGTATCGTTGATTGAATATCCAAGAATTGTAAGTATTGCAGCTATAAACGGAGTATCTATTTCATAACCTAAAAGTGCTATAACTCCAATTGCTATTATTAAGTCATGGAATAGAGCTGCTACTGCTGCAACAGCAAATGTAAATTCAAATCTAAATGTTATATATAGAATTATTAAAACTGCTCCTATACTTAAAGCTAAAATTGCAGATGTTTTTAATTCTTCTCCTACACTTGCTCCTACTTTTTCCTCTTTATTGATTTCAAAGTTTCCTATTTTTTTCAAATTATTAAGTACTTCTGTTTTTTGGCTTTCTTTTAATTCAGGAGTTCTTATAATAACTGTATTGTCTTCTGAAATTTGAACTTTTCTACTATTAGGATTAACTTGATGTATTGTTTTAGCTATCTCATCTAAGTTACTATTAATTTGATTTAAAGTTATACTTTTCTCAAATTTTAATTGAAATAGGTTTCCTCCAGAGAAGTCAATTCCATAATTTAATCCTTTAGCAAAGAAAACTACTAGAGAGATTATTAGGAAAACTGCTGAAATACCTAAAAATTTTTTACTGTTTTTTATAATTTCTATTTGCATTATATTTTCCTCCTAACTCCAAATAGTTCTGGTTTATTTAGTTTAAATATAGTTACAAATGTAACTAATAATATTTTAGTGATTGTAATAGCTGTAAACATTGATGCCAATGTACCTATTGTCAATGTTACTGCAAACCCTTTTACTGGTCCAGTTCCAAAAGTAAATAAGATAGTTGTTATTATCAATGTTGTTAAGTTAGAGTCAAATATTGCTACAAATCCTTTACTAAATCCTGCATCTATTGCATTACGAATTGTATTACCTAATTTTAATTCCTCTTTTATTCTCTCAAATATAATAACGTTAGCATCTACTGCCATACCTGCTGATAAAATAAGCCCTGCTATACCTGGAAGTGTCAATGTTGCATCTATGAAATTTAAACATCCAAAAGTTATAAGTCCAAATATAATAAGTGCTATATCTGCTACTATTCCTGGAAGTCTGTAGAATATAAGCATAAATATACCAATTAAAGCCATAGCAAACATAGCTGCTTGTTTACTTTGAGCTATTGATTCGTCACCAAGTGATGCCCCTACTGTTCTAGTTTCTACAACCTCAGCTTTTACTGGTAAAGCTCCTGCATTTAAAAGAGTTGCTGTTGCTTTAGCCTCTTCTAAAGTATAGTTTCCTGTAATAACTCCATTTCCACTAGGAATTTCAGAGTTGATCATAGGAGCAGTTTGAACTTTTCCATCTAGTGTAATTGCTAATTTTCTTCCTATATTATTTCTTGTAATTTCAGCAAATTTTATTGCTCCCTCTTGGTTCATTTCAAATTGAATTTGAGGTCTTCCTAAGTTATCATGTGTTACATCTGCTTTTTTCAATGCTCCACCTGTTAATAGTGTTTCCCCTAAAGTTCCATCTGGATTTTCAATTTTAAATTCAAGAAGTGCTGTTTTTCCTATCATGTTAATAGCATCTTCAGTGTTGCTTATTCCTGGAAGTTCAATAATAACTCTATTATTTCCAGCTTTTTGAACTAATGATTCAGCTACTCCTAGACCGTTTATTCTTCTGTCTAATACCTCTATCAATCTATTCATAGCAGAGTCATCAATAGTTACTCCTTCTTCTGGAACAGCTTCAAGAACTACATATACTCCACCTTTTAGATCTAGTCCTAGTTTAGTTGGTTTAAAAAAGCTAAGCCATATAGCTCCTATCACTACAACTATAACAAGGGATAATCTCATCAGTAATTTTGATCCCATTTCTCCTCCCAAATTTCTCTATTTTTTTCTATCTAAAAAAGTTTGTAAAATAATTGCTGCTGCTATTTTATCAACTACTTTTCTCTTTTCTAAAGCCCCTTTTTTATTAGCCTCATTTAACATTCTATCTGCTGATACAGTTGTTAATCTTTCATCTACTTCATATATTTCCAAACCTTCAATATTCTTTTTAAGTTTTTCTATATACTCTCTAACTTTCTCAGCTTGACGCTTCTCTGTTCCATCTAAACTTTTAGGAATCCCAACTACTAAAGATTTTGTATTCTCTTGTTCACATAACTCCTTTATCCTTTGGACAGACTTAACTTTTTTTCTATTTATTACTTCTAGGGGAGTAGCAACTATCCCTAGAATATCAGATTTTGCTACTCCTATCCTTACATCCCCTATATCTAAGGCAATATATTTTTTATACATATTTTACCTCTTATAAAGATTTTCTTAAAGTTTCTCTTACTGCTTCTAAAGCTTCAGCTACTTTAGTAGTGTCTTTTCCTCCTGCTTGAGCAAAGTCAGGTCTTCCACCACCATTTCCTCCAGTTATTTGAGCTGCTTCTTTTACAAGATTTCCAGCTTTTACTTTAGAGATAGTGTCTTTTGTTACTCCTGCTGCAAATATAACTTTATCATCCATTGAAGATGCTAAAACTATAACAGCATTTGTCATTTTTTCTTTTCCTAAGTCAATGAATTTTCTTAATTCATCAGCTGTTTTGCTCTTGAATGCTTTTAATACAACAGTTGTTCCATTGATTACTTCAGCATTTTCTTTTAAGAATGAAGATTCTACATAAGTAAGTTTATCTTTTAGAGATTCAATCTCTCTTTCATTTTCTTTTAAAGTTTCTACCATTTTTTCTACTCTTTCTAGTAGATTTACTTCATTAGCTTTTACTGTTTTTTGAATTTGAACTAATAGTGCTTCTAATTTTTGTACAAATTCAAATGCTCCTTTTCCTGTAACTGCTTCTATTCTTCTAATTCCAGCAGCTATTCCACTTTCACTTTCAATTTTGAAAAGTCCGATTTTTCCAATGTTGTCTATGTGAGTTCCTCCACAAAGTTCAATAGAGAACCCTTCTACATTAACAACTCTTACTATATCTCCATATTTATCTCCAAATAGTGCAGTAGCTCCAGCTTTTTTAGCTTCATCCATAGTCATATTTTTTACAGATACTTCTATTGCCTCAGCTATTTTACTATTTACTATATCTTCAACTTTTAAGATCTCTTCTGGAGTCATTGCTTCATAGTGGTTAAAGTCAAATCTTAATCTTTCTCCATTTACAAATGATCCAGCTTGTTGTACATGAGATCCTAAAACTTCTCTCAATGCTTCATGTAATAGGTGAGTAGCAGTATGGTTTTTAGCAGTTGCAACTCTATTTGCTTCATCTACTTCTAATAGGTACTCTTCTCCTTTAACAGCTTCCCCTTTTACTACTTCAACTGTATGAGTAAAGATTCCTTTTTGTTTTTGAACATCTAAAACTTTTCCTTCAAAGTTATTTCCTGAAATAACTCCAAAGTCTGCTGCTTGTCCTCCTGATTCTCCATAGAAAGGAGTTGTATCAAATATCATAAGTTTTTTACCATCTTTTCCATCTCTGATACTTAATAGTTTTCCTGTATCTTTTAGAGTTTCATATCCAGTAAAGTTAGTTACTCCATATTTATCATAGAACTCTTCTATAAAGCTATCTTGTCCTTTTTCCATTACTACTTCTCTAGCAGCTTTTGCTCTCTCTTTTTGCTCTTGCATTTTAGCTTCAAATTCATCTTTTGATACTTTAATTCCTTTTTCTTCACAGATCTCTTCTGTTAATTCATAAGGGAATCCATATGTATCATAAAGTTTAAATGTTACTTCTCCAGTTAAACTATCTTTTCCATCTTTTTTAGCATTTTCAATCTCTTGATTTACAAGTTGCATTCCTTGATCTAGTGTACGAGAGAATTTTTCTTCCTCAATTTTAACTACTTTTTTAATGTGAGCAATATTTTCTTTTAAATCTGGGTATGCTTCTCCCATGATTTCTACTACTTTATCTACCATTTTATATAGGAATAATTCTGATTGTCCTAATAATCTTCCATGTCTTACTGCTCTTCTTAAAATTCTTCTAAGAACATATCCTCTTCCTTCATTTGATGGGATAACTCCATCATTTACTAAGAAAGTTACTGCTCTTGAGTGGTCAGTTATAACTTTTAGTGAGAAGTTTTCTTCGCTATCTCTTCCATATTGGCTATTTGTTAATCTTGCAGCTTCTTCAACTAATGGGAAAAGAAGATCTGTTTCAAAGTTATTTGATTTTCCTTGTACCATAGCAGCTATTCTTTCAAGTCCTGCTCCAGTATCTATATTTTTCTTAGGTAGTGGTTGTAAGCTTCCATCTTCCATTCTGTTCCATTCAGTAAATACTAGGTTCCAAATTTCTATGAAACGGTTATCTGTTCCTTCATCTCCAAGTTTAGAGTTTTCATCTCCTCCATAAGCTGGTCCTAAGTCAACGTGAATTTCTGAACATGGTCCACAAGAACCTGTTGGTCCTGCTGCCCACCAGTTTTCATCTTCCCCAAGTCTTACTAGTCTTTCTTTAGGGAAGTTACATTTTTCTATCCAAATTTTTTCTGCTTCATCGTCAGTTGTAAATACAGATACCCAAAGTTTATTTTTATCTAATTTTAATACTTCAGTAACAAATTCCCAAGACCATACTATTGCTTCTTCTTTAAAGTAATCTCCAAAAGAGAAGTTTCCTAACATTTCAAAGAATGTATGGTGTCTAGCTGTTCTTCCTACATTTTCAAGGTCGTTTGTTCTGATACATTTTTGATATGTAGTTACTCTTGGATATGGTGCTTCTTTTTGTCCTAAGAAATAAGGTTTAAAAGGTACCATTCCTGCTACTGTAAGTAATAGTGTTGCATCATCTGGAATTAGAGATGCACTTTCAAAGTGCTTATGATTTTTAGCTTTAAAAAACTCAATAAACTCTTTTCTAATTTGATTTCCTGTTAACATATTTTTCCTCCAAATATTTAAAATTTAATCTAATTTAAATTTTTCTCCTAAGTAGATTTTTCTTGCAGTTTCATTATCAGCTATCTCTTGTGGAGTTCCACTGATAAGAACCTTACCATTTGCCATTATATAGGCTTTTTCTGTTATTCTCAAAGTTTCCCTTACACTGTGATCTGTTATTAAGATTCCAAGTCCTCTATCTCTAAGGTATCTTATTATCTGTTGAATATCCTCTACTGCTATTGGATCTACCCCAGCAAAAGGCTCATCTAGTAGAATAAAGCTAGGATTATTAGCTATTGTTCTAGCTATCTCTATTCTTCTTCTCTCTCCTCCAGACAATGAATAACCTAAAGATTTTCTTACATGGGTAAGTTTAAACTCTTCCATTAACTTTTCTATTATCATTTGTTGCTCTTTTTTTGCAACACCTTTCATCTCAAGTACAGCTGCTATATTTTCTTCAACTGTTAAGTTTCTAAAAACTGACGGCTCTTGAGCTAGATAACCTATTCCCATATTTGCTCTTTTAAACATAGGATATGTTGTAACATCTACGTTATCACAATATACTGACCCTGTTTCTGGTTTTATTATCCCAGTTATCATATAGAAAGTTGTTGTCTTTCCTGCACCATTTGGTCCTAAAAGTCCAACTACCTCTCCTTTATTTACTTCAAGGCTTACATTATCTACAACTGTTCTTTTCTTATAGCTTTTACTAAGATTTTGGGCTATTAAACTTTTCATAGTTCCCCCTTATTGATTTTTATGGTTGATATATACATGCCCTTTAGCTTTTAATTTTTTAGTATTCATGTTATATATTGCCTCATCTGATTCCACTATTGATTCTGCATTTTCAATCTTTACATTTCCAATAAGATCAAGTATTCCTGTTTTTTGTCTAGCTATTCCCTTGTCTGCTGTTATTACAGTTTTTCCTTGTTCTTTATTGATATTTTCAATATAAACATCTCCAATAAGAGTTGCAGTATCATTATTCATATTTATTTCAGCAACATCAGAAGTTATTATAATATCTCCATTGTCCTTATCTTTTACAATCATTTTTGTATTATCTCTTGCAAAAACAAGACTTCTTTCAATGTCAGCTTCTATGTAATCAGATTTTAAAGTTTTATCCTCTTGAATAAATACAGCATTTTTCTTAATTTCACTTCTTATTGCTTTGTAACCATCTACATCTTTTTTAAAGTAAACTCTTGCAAAATCTCCAGAGAAATCTGTTCTCTTACCATCATAATTTGTATGTCCTTTAGCATTTCCAATAAAGTCCATTCTCATTTCATGTAGATTTCCATCTGCTTTATCAGCTGTAAATTTGTCTCCACTTTTAGAAGTTATATCAGCTTTATTACTTTTAAACATTCCATTTTTATTATCAAAAGTTCCACTGTTGCCTTTTATTGTAAATTCATCATAGAATACTGTATATGGCTCTTTTGCTGTAGCTAATTCACTATCTAAGTTATAGTCAAACCTGTTTCCTTTCAAAGTTGCTTCAGGGGTTTTTATTATAGTGTTCTTTCCAAACTCTATTCTATTTTCTTTTGTAAAATACTTTACAAGAGAACTTGTTATATCTGTATCCTTATTCTTTCCTTTAAAATTATTTCCAGTAAAAATCTCTCTCTTAATATCATAAGTTCCCTTTGACATAGTTCCAGAAGTTAATTTATCTTTACTTTCAAAATCTATCTTTTCAGGAATATAAACCTTTTCATCTTTTAAATTATACTTTCCTCTAGCAGATTTTGCTATAATTTTTTCACTTGTTATTACAAGATTTCCTACAATCTCAACTGAGTTATCTTTTTGGAAAAGAAGTTTATCTCCAGTTACAGTAGTTCCATTCTCTGTGTTTTCAAAGAATATATTACTTTGTAACTCCCCTGCTCCTGTTTTGTTGTTATAAGTTAAGTTGTTTCCACTTGCTTTAAAATTACTTCCTAAAGCATTAATTACTCCATTACTTAAAAGATTTCCTGTATTTTCATCATAGTCAGCACCTTTTCCTAAAAATTCAATACCATTTTTAAGTTGAGTAATCTTATAATCTGCTGGTGTTATAACTTTTCCAGTATTACCATCATAGTTAATATCACTACTTTCAATTCTATAATCTTCATTTTCAAAAACAGCATCATCTTTTAGTTTATATAGCTTAGTTTCACTATTAAAATCTAGTCTATTACCCTTTGCACTTTGCTTTTTAATTTTATCAATTACTTTTCCATTTATAACATAACCATCTTTTGTTACATTATTAAAATAGAATTTCTCTCCTGTGCTATCATATTTTAAACTTCTAAAGTCATATTTTTTATCTGCAAATGCCTCTTGAGTCTCATTGTTATATCTAAACTCTCTACTTCTTAACTCTCCATTATTTGAAACATATAATAGATCTTTCTTCTCTCCATAAGCTGTTATAAACTTAGTTTTGTTATCATAAACTATCTTATCAGCATTAAGTTTTTCTCCCTTTGTAGAAGTTACAATTACATTTCCATATAATTCTAATTTTTCACTATCTATATTATATATTCCCTCTGCTCCTTCAAAAGAGTAAACTCCATTTGATCCTTTAACTTTTCCATAAAATTTAACAATATTGCTGTTAGCATCTTTCTCAATTCTATCTACATATATTGTGTATCCAGATGTTTCTATTACAACATTTTTAGAGATCTTTAAAGCCTCAACTCCATCTTGATACCAAAGGTTTTCTCCTGACAGTTTTACTCCATCATATGTAATAGAAAAAGGTTCCCAAGCTTCAAGAACTTTATCATCTACAAAGTATTTAAGATTTTTAAAATCTCCATCAACTTCTTGATCTTTTTCATCTACTCCTGAAACAGAGATATTTCCTGAAAGTACAACTATCTTATTAGCATCGCTATATTTTCCAATATCACCTTTTAATTTCAATCTCTCATTTTCTAGGACAACATCATCTTTTAACTCTATATAACTCATTTTACTATCTGTAGTAAAGTTTTTACCAGATATTTTAATCTTTTTTTCCTCATTAAAGGCTGATACTCCTGTATTTGAAGTTATCTCATCTTTTAATTTCTCATAGTTTGCTGAATCTGTGTTAAACTTCCACCCATTAGGACTTATCCCTAAGATATTATTTTTCAATGCTAAGTTTCTAACTTTATCAATGAAAACATTGTCCCCACTTATTACCATATCTTTTACTAGAGCCTTTGCCTTTTCAAAGTCAGTTTCTTTCTCATCAATATAATCTATCTGCTTAGCAGCTTCAACATGATAATCATCACTTTCATAAGTAACATTTGTAGTTTCAATAGCCTTTTTTAAATCTGAAAGATCCTTTTCCTCTTTAAAATAATTAAGATATCCTAAAATTATTACAACTGCAAAAATAATCATATAGATTTTCTTTTTATTCATAATCTAACTCCTATTTAATATTTTTTTCAGTTCATTAAGTTTCATCAATGCTTCTAAAGGAGTCATACTATTAGGATCTAACTCCTCTAAAACCCTCATTACTATCTTTTGTTCCTTAGTTATCTCTTTACCTTTTAAACTATTTTTTTCACTTTCATTATCTTGCTTTTCAACTTCTGGAGTTCCAAAAAGTATAAGTTGTTCCCCTTGAAGTTTTTTCTCAATAATCTCTTTTCTCTCTTCAAGATTTTTCAAGACACTTTTTGATCTATCCAATATCTCTTTTGGCAGTCCTGCTAATCTTGCAACCTCTATTCCATAAGATTTATCTGCTCCACCTTTTACAATCTCTCTTAAAAAGACTATCTCATTTTTATTCTCTTTAACTTCAATTCTAAAGTTTTCAGCTCTATCTAACTTGTCTTCTAATTGAGTTAATTCATGGTAGTGTGTAGCAAATATTGTTTTAGCTCCTATTCTCTCATGTATATACTCAGTAATAGCTGTAGCTATTGAGATTCCATCAAAAGTTGAAGTTCCTCTTCCAATCTCATCTAAGATTATGAATGATCTATCAGTAGCACTATTTACTATATTTGCTACCTCACTCATCTCTAGCATAAATGTAGATTGTCCAGTAAGTAGGTCATCACTTGCCCCTACCCTTGTAAATATCTTATCTACTAACCCTATTTTAGCATAATTTGCTGGAACATATGAACCTATATGTGCCATAATTATTATTAAGGCTACCTGTTTCATATATGTAGACTTACCTGACATATTTGGACCAGTTAAAATTATCATCTCACGTTTATCATCAAAGACTATATTATTTTTAACAAACTCACCACTAGGAATAAGCTTTTCAACTATTGGGTGACGTCCTGCTATTATTTCAATATCCTTTCCATCATGTATTTCAGGCTGAATATACGAATTTTTTATAGCTATATAAGCAAAATCTGTAACTACATCTAAGTATGATATTTGATAAGCTAAGTCTTGTAAGATATTTTTATATTTTTTTATCTCATAAGATACCTCTTTAAATAGTTGATACTCTAAATTTTCAATCTTATCCTTAGCATTTAATACCTTTTCCTCATATTCTTTTAGATCTGGTACAATATATCTTTCAGCATTTGCTAAAGTTTGTTTTCTTATATAATCTTCAGGAACAAGATGTGCATTTGCCTTTGTAACTTCAATAAAATATCCAAATACCTTATTGTATTTTATCTTTAATCCTTTTATTCCTGTTCTTTCTCTTTCTCTATTTTCTATCTCTAAAATATAATTTTTTCCATCTTTTGAAAGTCCATGTAGCTCATCTAACTCACTACTATAACCAGCTTTTATTATTCCACCCTCTCTTATTGAAAATGGTGGTTCATCTACTATTGTTCTTTCAATTAGATTATATATCTCAATTAACTCTTTTACCTCTATTGCAAAAATAGGGTTTCCATTTAAAAGTTTCAATATCTCTAGAGAGTTTTTTATAGAATATTTTAGTGCAACTAAATCTCTACCATTTTCAGTTTCAAGAACAAGTTTACCTATTATTCTTTCTATGTCATAAATATTTTTTAACTTCTCTCTAACTTCCTCTCTTAATAAAACATTTTCTATAAAAAATGCCACATTTTTTTGTCTTGCTTGAATCTTTTCTACATCTAAAAGTGGATTTTTAATAAATTTTTTAAGGAGACGGCTTCCCATAGAAGTCATACACTCATCCATTACCCATAATAGAGTTCCTGCTCCACTTTTATCTCTATAATTGTCTATAATATCAAGATTTTTTTGAGTTGTTATATTTAACTCCATAACATTTTCACTACTTGTATAAACTATATTATTAACTGGTAATTCTTTTCCCTTTTGTAGTTCTACTGCATAATCTAATACTGTAGCTGATACTATTGATGCTAACTTTTTATCTTGCATTCCAAAACTATCTAAAGATACTATATTGAAGTATTTTTTTAGAAAATCCTCTGATTTTTTCTTTTCTAAAACTCTATTTAGATTTACACTGTTTAAAGAGTTATGTCTTTTTAACTCCTCTGCATATCTATCGTAAGTTTTTTCATCTAAAAGTATCTCTTTAGGAGCTAATTTATTGATCTCTCCTAAAAGTTTAAATACTATATCTTCACTTTGAAACTCACTGGCTTTAAACTCTCCAGTAGTAATATCCATATAGGCAATAGCCCCTCTATTTCCATCTATTTTAATTCCCATAAGGTAGTTATTACTTTTCTCATCTAGATACTCAGTATCAATTACTGTACCAGGAGTAATTACTCTAGTTACCTCTCTTTTAACTATCCCTTTAGCTGTTTTAGGATCCTCTACTTGCTCGCAAATAGCCACTTTATATCCTTTATTTACAAGTTTAGCTATATATGATCCTACAGAGTGATAGGGAACTCCTGCCAATGGTACATCTTGATCTTTTTCTCTATTTCTACTTGTCAGTGTCAATCCTAACTCTTTTGATGCTATTACTGCATCTTGAAAAAACATTTCATAAAAATCTCCAAGTCTAAAGAAAAGAAGGCTATCTTTATTTTCTGCTTTTATCTCTTTATATTGCTTCATTAAAGGTGTTTCTCCAGCCACTCTCTCAACTCCTTAAATATTTTCAAGTTCTCTATTTTCTATCTCTATATAATCTTCAGGCTGAATATTTTCCTTAACTTTTTCTAAAAGAGAGATTATTTCATCATAACTATCTGTATGATTGATTCTATCTTTAAATTCAGCACTTTTTCTAATTCCTTTCAAATACCAACATAGATGCTTTCTAAGTTCAAATATAAATGGTCTCTCTGGATGCTCTATTTGAGTTCTTCTAGTATGCTCTATTGCCATATCAACTTTTTCTTCTGGTGTCACAGGGTGCAAAACTTTTCCATATTGAAAGTACTCTCTTATATCTCTTATTAACCAAGGATTTCCAAAAATTCCCCTTGCTAACATGATTCCATCTACTCCTGAAAAATCTACTCTCTCCTTGGCATCTTCAGCAGTAAATATATCTCCATTTCCTATTACAGGGATATTTACACTCTCTTTTACTTGCTTTATGATACTCCAATCAGCCTTTCCAGTATACATTTGCTCTCTAGTTCTTCCATGAACTGTTATATGTTTACATCCTACTTCTTCAGCTATTTTAGCTATTTCAACAGGATTTTTTGATTCCTTATAACCTGCTCTTATCTTTATTGAAAGGTCTGTGCTATCATTTAAGGCACTTCTTACCTCTGAAAGCATAGCTCTTACATGTTCAGGATTCTCCATTAAAGCTGCCCCATAACCATTATTTACAATCTTCTTCATAGGACAACCAGAGTTTATATCTATATGTTTTACTCCTAAACTTTCAACAAATTTTGCACTTTCAACCATTTTCTTTATATCTTTACCAAAAAGTTGAACAGAGTCTCCCTCTCTCAATCTAAGTATAACTTTTAAAGTCTTTTCACATGCAACTTCTAAAGCATTTATACTTACCATCTCTGTAAATAGTAAATCTGGTTTAAATTCTTTTAGTATTCCTCTATATGTATAATCTGTAACACCTGCTATTGGTGCAGTATATATTTTTATCATGAATTATTTTCCTCCGATATCATTTAAAAAGGTATCTCAATCTAAAAATTTTACCATATTTATAATATTTTTTCAATATAACAGAACAAATTCAATATTTTTTATTTAAAATATTATTATATAAGTAGATATTCTAGAATAAAAAACACCCCTTATCTTTAGATAAAGGGTGTAATATGTTATGCGTTATAATATAAATTTTCTGTTGGAAATACTTGATCACAAGTAAGATCAATTCCTAATTTTCTCAATGTTTGTTCATCGCTTTTTCCAAGTATATTTGTACAATGTGCTTGTGTTCCCTTTAGCATATGAAGTTTTTCCATAGCTACTTGTGCCATTGGGTTTGTTGCAGCTGATATACTTAGTGCAATTAATACTTCCTCTGTGTCTAATGCTACATTTTTGCTCATAAGAGTTTTACTCTTTAAATTAATAATCGGCTCAAGTATTACTGGAGAGATAAGCAAGATCTCATCATTAATATTAGCAAAATGTTTTATAGCATTTAATATTGCTGCTGCTGCTGCATCCATCAATCCAGATTTTTTACCTGTAACTATTGTTCCATCAGGAAGTTCCATAGCTATTGCAGAACAAATTCCATTTTTATCACTATGTTCATTTTTTAATCTCTCAAGTTTTTCTCTTGCAACTCCTACAACTTTTCTATCTTGTTCTTTAAGATTTAAAAATTCCATGATAACTTTTGTTCTTTGGAATGTTTCTTTATCAACATATCCTTTTTTATACTCACAACCTGTTTTAAAATATCTTCTTATGATCTCTTGTTTTGATGCTTCTCTAACTACATCATCATCAACTATTCCAAATCCAACTCTATTTACTCCCATATCTGTTGGAGATTTGTAAATTGATTCTTTTCCAGTTATCTTTTCTATAATTCTTTTTAAAAGAGGAAAAGCTTCTATATCACGGTTATAGTTTACAGCAGTCTCTCCATAAGCTTCTAAGTGGAATGGGTCTATCATATTTACATCTTTCAAATCTACTGTAGCTGCTTCATAAGCAATATTTAAAGGATGTTTTAAAGGAACATTCCATACAGGGAATGTTTCAAATTTTGAATATCCAGCATCTCTTCCTCTTTTATACTCATGGTATAGTTGGCTTAAGCAAGTAGCAAGTTTTCCACTTCCAGGGCCAGGAGCTGTAACTACCACTATAGGTTTTGTAGTTTCAATATATGGATTTTTTCCATATCCTTCATCACTTACTATTGTATCTATATCCATAG